>MDSW01030660.1_pt1 | contig 47032 bp, 42 predicted proteins | sample 811171 | NCBI WGS metagenome assembly MDSW01 (sample SAMN05326641, study PRJNA326480) | marine metagenome | isolation source: seawater | place: Atlantic Ocean: North West | collected 2012
AGATGGTGCGAAAGGAGAGAATCGAACTCTCACGGGTTACCCCACAGAAACCTAAATCCTGCGCGTCTACCAATTCCGCCACTTTCGCTTTATTTAGTTTTGATATTCCTAATTCCGAATTATAGCAATGATTCATATGATCTTGAGATTTTTTTTGCAAAAATAATATATATAAATGTCAAGCAAAGAAACTGAAAACCAAATATAGTCACCCATAAATCTGAGGTTATTGATATACCGAAAAAATATAAACATAAAGGAGGTAAAGTCGAGAATATTGCTATACTGAGTCCTGTTATTGAATTCGCACTATGTTGAGAAATTTTAAAAGTCATCATAAATTGATTTACGAGATTATGAAGATGGTTGTTGTCTGGATTAAACAGCGATGATTTTTTTATATATCTAAGAGCAATAGATCGAGTTATCTCGAAACACGGATAAATAAGGATTGATGCTAAAAAGAAAATACTAACACTTTCATTGGAATAGAATTCAAGACTTTTGAAGGCAACAAGAGCAGAAAGTGAATATGCACCAAAATCTCCTAAAAAAATTCTCCCTGTAGATACATTAAAAACTATAAAAGCAATGAGAGAAATCATTACAGAAAAATTAAAAATAGAGCTATCTAAACTATATGCAACAACAAAATACCCAAGAAAGATTGACGGAAGAAGGCCATTCGCTCCATCAGCAATATTTCCTGCATTAATAAAACCAGAAACCATAATTATAGTAAATAAATATACAGATATATAAGAATCATTTACGCTCAAATTTTTAAATATCACTAAATCTAGAGGAATTAATTCAGGCGACAGATATAAACTGACCGAAACAAGAAATAACATTGATATTAATCTGGCGATTGAACTCAAATTTTGTCTAAAATCCTCAATCAATCCAATGATTCCTATTAAAAAAGACAAAACTATAATCTTATCAAGCTCTGAAAGAAAACCTGTAAAACTGAATTGTTGTTGAAAAAATATATGCGAGTAGCATCCAAACATAATTGACATAGCAATTGCAACGCCACCCATTCTTGATGTTCCAACTGATAAGCCATGTTTGACTTCTGGGTCTCTACCAAGATTAATTTTAGAAAATAATAAAAATAAGACAAAAGCTAATAAACCATTTACACCTGTGAATAGAATAGAAATCAGTAGCACAATTATCACGTTTGGACCATAGCTATCCTTTGCCATTTTTTCTGTCATAATTTAATCGAATACAGTACTAAATGCTGCTATTGACGCGATACTCTGAAAAACCACTTGAGATACAGTACTGTAAAGATTAAGTGGGGTTTGGTAATTTGATTTTATTGGAACAACTATTGTGTCACCAGCTTCAATAGAGCTATTACTATCGTCAAATTTAAGCAGGGACTTTCTATTTATATCTTTATAAACAGAACCATCAGCTCTGATAATGTATAAATCTTTCAGATTTGCTCTTGCAGTTGTTCCTGCGGCTAGTTGCAAGTAATCAGTAACATCATACCTATCCTGCAGAACAAAGCTTCCAGATCTTCTAACTTCTCCAACAACTGTTACGGCATTTGTAAATTTTGGGATAGTAAGTACATCACCGTCCTGAAGTACGATATCTGCTGATTGATCACCATTCATCAATCTTGGGACATCAATTATCAATCTCCCATATACCTCTGTTGAAAGAAGCGCCTCAATTCCTGATTCAATATCACTTGAAGAAACTGAAAAATCTTCAGATTCTTTTGTCATAGATCTAGCGGCATTATCTCTTCTTATCGTATCGCCTAATATTTGTAATTGTTCTCTTTCTTTCTGTTTAATACTTTCCCTTGTAAATAGTGCTCCTTGAATAAAGCTTTCACTTGTAAAGCCTCCGGCTCTCCTTATTACAGATGATAATTTTTCATTTGGACTTATTAAGTAACTTCCAGGATAAGCGATTTCTCCCACCAAATATACCATGTCAGTAGCATCCCAATCTTTTATATTTCTTATGTGAAGATGGTCCCGATTATGTACTTTTATTTGAGAATCAAATTTCATATTGATATCTGTTGTTTTTATCTCTATTGAACCATTAGGCTGAACAATAGTTTTTCTTAATTCCGCAGAATCTATGTAAGCATTATCAGAATAGCCTCCAGCGAGATCAATTAAATCAGAAAATGTAGCTCCATCAGTGAGTGGGTAATTACCGGGCACTTTAACAGCTCCACTTATCGAGACAACTTGTGCAAACTCCTCTGAAGATGCTTGTTGAAGAAGTTTATTGACTACAGGTTCAAGTAGAACTCGACGCTTACCTTTATTGATAAGATAATATTCTCTTTTCTTTTTTGTGAGATAACGAGATTCCATTAATTCTGCGTATGTCATAATATCTCTATTATCGAGATTAAACATCGAATCATTTGAGTTATTCAAAAAAGAATTTGGCATTACACCCATCATCTGCTGATTCATGAGTTCTTCAGATTGAAGTTGATCACCATTACTTCCCTTGCCGTAACTTGGATAATTTATATCAGTTTCTGCATCATATATCTCAAGGTCGTTTAAATTATCATCATTATTTCCCAAAGAAAATATCATCACTTCATCATGTGCCCTCAGTAACGGATCATATTTTGATTTCGGTTGATCAATTGCATCTTTCAATTCAAAATCAAGAACTTCAATTTTAAAGTCACTTGAGCTTTTTCGTCTTATTATAAGCGCTTTAGTATTATCAAAGTTATCGGAGAGATCTGAATCAATAGAATCAACAATATCTGTAAATCTTATACCTTCAAACCAGCCATACCTCCCTGGTCTTTTTACTGCCCCACTGAGCTTTATGGAAATGGTAGATTCCTCATCAATTTCAGCAATGCGAATTATATCCCCATCTTTTAGTTTATAACTGTGATTATTTGGGAGTGTTAAATCAATATTGATAATTGAAGGCATATCTTCTGATTGGCTAAATCTCTCTATCAAAACTCTTTTTAAAAATGCTCTACTTTTCGTTCCTCCTGCCAATTCTATTAGGTCGATTATGCTTTCATCATCTTTGATTTCATATTTACCAATTCTTCTAACAGCTCCATCTATAAAAATACTTTTATTTATTGGTGGTATTAAAACAACATCTCCAGACTGAAGTCGAATGTCACCAGTTGCATCCCCATTTTTAAGCAAGGCATAAACATCAAATTTAGAAATTATCTCTCCCGCTCTTTTGACTTGTATATTTCTTAAACTGCCAATCTCAGAAATACCTCCAGCAACAAATAATAATTGAGAAACAGTAGATAAACCTGATACAGAATATGAGCCTGGAACAACAGCTTCACCTGCCATAAAAACATTAATACTTTTTAATCTCCCCATCGATATACTGCTATTAACACCAATCAATTGTGTCGAAATTCTATTCTTAATGTAATCAACAGCATTATTGAATGTCATCCCTGAGATACTTATATTACCAAGTTCTGGAAAATCAACAGAACCATCTCTTTTAACAATCAACTGAACAACTTTGTCTTGCACTCCATACATAGATACTATTAATGAGTCGCCTGCACCGATAATATAATTAGGGCTGACAGGTACATTATCAACTGGAGCAAACGTTGAGAAATTACCATTAAATAATGATCTTCCATATATTGGCAAATCTCTTATTGATGTATAATCTCTCTCAAATATAGGAATACTCTCTCTTCTATCATTTTCAGCTTTTTCTCTGTTGTCCTCTGAATTTATGATTGTTTGAATGATCGAATCATTTGCTGTTGATGTTATTTCACCAGCTGGTGTGCCAATCTCATTGGCACCTGAAGAAGAATTGATATTTGTGAGTCCATTTAGATCTATTCCGTATTGATTCGCTAAATCTCTCTGAGCAGAAGGTGTCATGTTTGAAAACTCAGAAATCATTGAAGGGGGAATATTAGGTATTTGAGAATACGATTTACCAATTAAAGAAAAAATTATAATAATTATTTTCATCAAAGTTCTTATAATAGTAAATTTTTTCATTTGTTTATCCATCCTTCAATTGCATTTTTTTAAAATATAAATTGGAATTTAGTATATTATCTAAAGCTCCAATTATGTAAATTGTACCCTATTGTTTACTTTATACCCAATTCCAGTATTGGATAGTATGGATGTATTTTAAAATATAATTTATTTATCATATTATTTGAATCTATATGAATCTGATTTTTGTAATCTTCTTTACTTTGATTATCTACACACAACTGATGAAATTTTTTTAAATCATTAGATTCAACTTCATACATTTTTGTGCACTTGTGCTGTGAAATTGCAAGGCCATCTACTTTATAAATTAAAGAATCATTTATACCAACTATTTCAATTAGACTTTTATTAGGCAAAATACCTTCTACTTTATAAATATGATCATTCATAAAATAAATAAAAATATTATTATCTGTAAATATAATTTGATCTTTTAGATTAACTGCAAATAAATCTACCTCATTTCTTGACCATTTCATTCGCCAATTCTTTTTAGGTGTATTCTCATTTTCAGACCTTACAAGACTTTTCAAATAATCGAATTGGGTTGAAGTAACTGTGCACGACAAAAGAAGAAAATTCATGATAAATAAAAAAATGACTCTGGCTACCATGGTCTCATCCTTTTTTTATTATTATTGAGAGCGTCATAACGAACGTTTCTCAAATCAAACCAAAGTTTTCCTGTAAAACCATCTAATTTTTGACCTCCATCGCGCTGAACTGACCTTATATATGTACTTATACTATTTTTTGAATTGATATTAAAAATTGAATCGAATGGTATTTTGAAAAATAACCCTTTATCAAAACTACCTTCACCAAAATCGGAAGAAGATACATCAGTAAATGTTGCGAAAGCACCTACAGAAAATCCATTATCGAAGGTTCTCCTTACCTCTATTGATACACCTTCGTCTCTAGCTAAAAATTTACCAAGGTGAAGTGCAAAATCATAATTATAGAATGGTGAAGCATAAAATATACTTAGGTGCTTTGTAGTCACATGATAATCAAGTAGCTCAAAATCTCTCTGATACCCTCTCCTTAGGACATTATTAAAGGATGCTCCAAATGCGATTCTTGACTTAAAGGGTTGATAAAGAAACTCAAAGCCAACACCGGTATACATAGTTTCTAATATTCCAGCATAGAAACGATAATAGAGATTTTCAATTAAGTTTGATCTTTTTTCAAAATAAAGAGATTCAATACCAGAAGAACCCTCTATTAAATATCTATTAATTTCAGTTCGAACATGGGGGATTGAAGAATTTGAGCCTCTATTCAAATCAAAGTTATTACGAATGTCCAAGGAATATGATCCGAATAGATTCCAATCTGAAGGTAAATGAATAACTGAATTAATATTCAAGAATATCTGATTCTTAACCGGATTATCAGGATCAAAAAACTGGAATTTCAATGCTGCCTCAATATTTGCTCTAAGTAGAGGTGCTTTTATTTTTGTGATATTTGTGGGGCGTCTTATAATACTCGATGATAGGAGAGTAAAATCATCATCTAGACTTTTTGATACACCCCTATAACCTGAACGATTATGGTTTAGTGTTATTACTTTGTGACCGTTTTCATTGATTATGATATCAATATTAGAGATATTTCCGGGTAAATGTATCTCAGATAAAGCTATAACTCTATTTATAGCATCTGCAGTCAAATTATAACGATAATTTGAAATTTCAATTACTACATATTTTTTTTCGTGATTAATTTTCGCTTTTCTTAGTAAAATACCTGATTTATCGAGATCAAAAAACAACCGATCATACCAGCTCGCCAAATCTAATGTGGACGGAGCAGCCGATAATGAATAGCCATCAAAGGAAGAATAAAATGGAGTAATTTTCAAATTACTAGGAGATCTTTTTGTATCAAATTTAGCATTCAAAGATAATCCAACTTGATTACCTTGCTGATAACTTAATACTAAATCCAAATAATCATCTTTACTCCATTTAACACCATAACTAATCGGAGAAGCTTCAGATATAGTTCTTCTCTGAATTTCTCTTAGATATTTATCACTATTATATTCTAGTAAAAAGTTAAGATTAGAGTTTGGTACTTTATAACTAAAACCACCAAATACACCTACATTTCTCCCGCTAAAAAAACTTTCACCTCTTAGCTTTCCTCCAAATTCACCTCCAACATCATTTTCAATATTTTCTCTTGTTTTAAATTTATCACTAATTATGTTTAATGGGTTCTTAAAACTCGCCCTTTGAGAGAGCCTCCCCCAACCCATTCCTAGAGTAAAGTCAAAATTACCATATTGTTTTGATGCCACAATATACTCAGAACCCCATAAACCTGTGCCCACTAGATCACTAATACCAATTGCTAATTCTGGCCTATATCTAGCCTCTTTCAATAGCGTAACCTTTGCAGCATAACTTCGATCATTAGCTCCATCGATACTCATAGAATTTCTATTAGAATTACTTGGATTGAAAACTGTGTAACGAAAAGTTGTTTGAAGCCAAGGTGTTGCTTGATAGGTTATATTCGTTATGCTTGCGATTTTTTGTCGACTAAAGGATGTAATGAGTTCACCATCCCTTTGCATCCTGGCAGATGGAATATCAATTAGACCAGTTATTCCGAAATCAGAAGCAGAGACAATAGAACTAACAAACAGAAGTACAATTACCTTTGAAGGTTTCATCATAATTATATGTCTAATAAAAAAAAAGCGGCTACTGCCGCTTTTTTTAGTTTTGTTCAATAATTATATTATTGAGTTGTAGTTGTCGTTGCAGCTGGAGTAGTAGTATTTGTAGATACTGAAGTTACAACAGTGCTTGTTGCAGAAACTGTACTGCTTGATGCAGCAGGAGTCACGGCAGCTGGAGACGAGCTTGAGCTGTCTCCCAATGCCACAAGTAACGCGGCACCAACAACACCTATAGCAATTGCTGTGCCAGCTGATATTCCTCCAGCAGCAGCAGCCCCAGTTTGAGGATAAGCCGATGTTGATGCAGACATAAGCATAATCGAAAGTATTACTGACACAAATTTATTCTTCATATTTAACACCTTATTTTTAACACCTTAATTGTAAATTAAAAAAATTCGAACTGTGAACATATACATCAATCTGTAATAAGTCCAATAGCAGTAAATCTACCCAGTCTCAATTTTACCCTAATTTAGTTTAATTACAACAATATTATAATTAAATAAATTTCATAGTAAGTAAATCGTAATTACAAATACAACTTAATTCTATTATTTTAAACTAAAATTTATTAAGTAGAATTAAAATATTCATCATATATTAAATTATCAATTAAGATTAAAAATCTTCTGTGACCGCCTTCCCGACAATTGAGCCAATAGGCGTTTTAACTCTTATCCTTATCGGAAGATATTTTTTTTCATGTGAAAACCACAGATCAATGAAAATATTCTTTTTATTAAAAGGCCATACCCTATAGTTTTTTGATTTATTTTCACTATTTAAAACTGTTAATCTACAATGTGATATTTTTCCAGTGTCAATATTTTTATCTATATCGGGTAAACTTGAACCTACTGTTCTCATTGCAACTTTATATCTTCTTTTACCATCGAATACATGGAAATTGCCATAACAATTTTTCTTTTTTTCTAGATTACTAATCGTATTGATTATTATAGAAAATGGGTCAATAGAACCTATGTCTACAACAGGTATGATAGCGAGAGGAAAAACACCTTTATCATCAATAAATTTTTCTATTATAGGTTCCTTAGTTTTACTATAAATTATAATCTTCTCTTCTGGTTGGCCTCGATCAAACCCATTAATAGAATATATCCAACTTCCATCAATCTGATGTCTTAATTTACCTTCTGTTGTATATTCTCTATGAAGCTTCATGAGTCCTTGTGTCTCCAAGCTAAAGGAAATATCTCCTTTTGTGTATTCTTTTTCATTGAAGTCTATTGATAATTTTGCTACTGGTAATTTTAGGTAGTCGAAATTGTAATTAATTACTTTTGCCTCTAAAAATAAAGAGAAATTTGTTGCAATTAAAAACACAATAAATTTGAATAAAAAGACTTTATAGAATTTGATTCTTGAGACTGAAATCATAGATGACTCTCTTCTAAAAAATGATCATTTGGACGGCATTTATTTACTCTTTTCTTCATATTTTCATTGCCAATCCAGTATTTTTTTTCAGCTAAATCAATCATTCCTTTGTCTGAAAAACAATCACTCCAGGCTTCAGTGAAACAGAAATCTTCATTATAGGCTTCCGATAGCTCCATGATTCTTTGGACCTTCTTCTCTCCATAACATAAATTATTGTAATTCCCAGTATAATGATCATCAATTATTTCAAAATCTACGCCAATAACTTCCAGAGACAGGCCTTCCAAACAAGCCTCAACAGCAAATGTTGGTGATGCTGTTACTACCAAAACCTTGTTATTATTTTTAATATGGTTTGTGATTATTTCTAGCAAAGATTGCCTAAACATGGATTTAACTCTAATTTTAAATCCACCCATTATTTTATCGAGTTTGTAGACGGATAGTCCCGAAACTAAAAAACCAATGATCTTATTTTTATATCTCTGGAATGATTCCATATTATTTCTTTTACTAAAAAACATCATTAGCATTAAATATGTGACAAAAAAAACTTTAGTTGGACGATTTTTTAGGAGCTCACTTATTAGAATTTTGGTCGTATCTAACTTAGTTATAGTTCCATCAAAGTCAAATAATACGAAATTAATCAACCTATCATTCCTTTTTCTGACGGATTTAAGCTTCTTTTCTTAGTGACTTTAGTTAAGTAAGAGATTACTTGACCGAAAAAAACAAACAAATCATCACGATAAAAATCATCAAATGAGTCAGATTTTTCCTGTCTAAAAGTGTTTTTAATGAATTTAAAATCAAGTTTAAATACACTTTTTAATAATATAAAAATTTCTCCGAGAAGCCATTTTGCCCTCCAATCAGGTTTTTTCTCAGATAAATTAAAATTATTTAAAGCAATATCCGAATTCTTAGTTGCGCACAGATAAGCCAAATAAGGAAAATTAACACCTGATTCTATCGCTAAGGAAATTGAACCCCATATTCTTGGATTTACCTCTATAAACCAAAATTTTCCAGTTTTGTTACAAACTTTAAACTCACTCATCGCGAGACCGTGCCAATTAACGTGGCGAAATATTTTTTCGGCCGCATCTTCTATGCCTTGATGAAAAGAAGCTTCTCTGAATGTGCTTGTCCCTCCGGTGCTAATTTTTTCTCTGAGCCTTCTGTGAGTAAAATTAGCTATTTGTGAACCTTGCCAATATAAAACCGAATGACCATATCCCTCTCCTTCTACATACTCTTCGACCTGTGGAAATCGATCCTTTCTAAGATTAAATTTTTTAATCAAATCAGTTACAATTTTTGATGCATCATCTGGACTGTTTGCGTAAAAAACACCTTTTGAACTATTACCAGTTAATAACTTTATAACTGTTTTTTCTAGATCATCATTTCTAATTTTTTCTGCTAATTCAGATGGATGACTATATTTAACTCTTCTAGGTATAGGTACACCCAACCTTTCGACTAAGTCATAAGAAAGCGATTTATTGTTAAATATATGGCATTTAGAAGAATTTGGAATAATTGCAGTTAAATCTGGATTAAATTGTTCAATATTTCTAGCAAAAACTTCTGTTTCATTGTGAGTAGGAATTACTATTGAAATTTTATTTTTTTTTATTATTTTTTGTATATCTTTTAGAAAGGAATTTTCATCCTGATAGAAAGATTTATAACATACATTTCCCTTTGAAAATCTTGAAAATTGACACATCCCATATTTTGAAGTGTCAGCACTCAGGCAATCAATTCCTTTTCTACTGAGACTTCGCATAACGGCATAAGCAGATCGAGATGAGGCACCGGTAATTAGAACTCTTGAATTATTAGTATTCATCTAAATTTTTATGATTAGATCTTTTGGTCGCTTAGGAAGGTCTTTGAAAATGAGATATATTTTATTTGATTTAGGAAAAATTACTGCATGAATAGTAAAATAGATAAGTAAAAAATAATTCACAATAGAGTTATTATTGACATACCACTGCTCAAGCTGGCCTTTGTAAGGCATTATCACAGAATCATAAAACCAATCTGGATTTTTATGATCTTTCATTATTTGCTCTTCATCACGAAAAACTATGGATCCAAGACCAGACAAGCCAGGCTTAACATTTATAATAATTTTTTGTGAAGATTTAGGAAAGGCATAAAAACATCTATCAGTCTGAGGTCTCGGTCCGATGATACTCATATGCCCTAAAAGCACATTAAATAGTTGAGGTAATTCATTTATTTTAGATTTTCTTAGAAAATGACCCAAAGGTAATATTCTTGGATCATTATGAAGTGTTACAGTACCAGTTCCAATATTTTCACTATTTTTTAGCATTGTTACAAACTTATATAGTTTAAAACTCTTCTTTTGATAGCCAATTCTGTCTTGCATAAAGAATATATAACCTTCGCCAGAGAATCTTAGCAATAAAATAACCAAAAGAAATAGAGGTGAAAATATCAAAATAGCGATACTGGAGAATAGAATATCAAAAAATCTTTGCATATTATGAGTTAAAGAATAATTTTACTTTTTCTATAACTTCGCCCATTTGGTCATCACTTATACCAGTTGAGCATGGAATTGATAATGCTCTTTGATGTATAAGTGAGCTTATATTTCCTGAACTAATATATAAACATTCACTAAACATAGGTAACTCATTCATAGGCATCCAAAATGGTCTACTCATAACACCGTTATTGTTAAGATAAGAAAGAAGCTTTTGCATTGATTTTGTTGTGATCGTGAATAACCATTCATTAGAAATTACGTCAGATTTGATTTTTTGAAAACCAATGTCACCAATTCCATTAAGATTCTCCCTATATCTTGATGCTATTTGTATCTTTTTCTCTCTAAATATCTCTAGTTTTTCTAGCTGAGCCACTCCGATTGCTGCAAGAATATTTACCAATCTATAATTATAACCAATATCATCATGGTAGTAAGTAAGAGGATCAACTTTAGCCGTCGTTGACAAATGTTTTGCTTTTTTTATGAAATCAGGATTATTCGAAACTATCATACCACCACCACCAGTACTAATAATTTTATTTCCATTAAAACTAAAGCAGCCTATGTGCCCCATAGTGCCTGCATAATTATTCTTAAAACTTGATCCCAGAGCCTCAGCGGCATCCTCAAGGACAGGTAAATTATACTTATTACAAATGTATAATAATTTATCCATATCGCAGATATTTCCTTGCACATGAACGATCATTAATGCAGAAATCCTTCTGCTAGATTTTAGGTGTATTAAGTCACCATCTTTATTTTTCTGGCACTGATCTGAAAGAAAATGTTCCAGTAGAGAGATATCCATTTGCCAGTCATCCTCATTTATGTCAACTAGAATTGGATTCGCTCCAAGATATGAAATAGCGTTTGCGCTAGCCACGAATGTTACATTTGGCATAATTACTAGATCATTTTGCCTAACACCTAATATTTTCAGGCTTAAATGAAGTGCTGCGGTTCCGTTAACTGCTGAAACACTACCCTGAATGCCAAGGTATTCAGAAAATTTTTCCTCAAATTCATCAACATAAGATCCTGCTGAAGAGATCCAACCTGTTTCAATGCAATTTTTAACATTTTCTAACTCTTCACTGGAAATATTTGGAACACTCAATGGAATCATTTATTAACTCCGTATTGATCGTAGAAGGACTCATGCATTTCTCGATTATTTTTTATGAAATCGATATACCAATTGACTGTCTCTTTTACACCATCTTTCCATGAAGTTTGAGGTGAATAATAAAGGTCCTTTTTCGCTTTATCGATATTAGGGCATCTTCTAGAAACAGATCCGGGAAAAGTTGGTGCTGCCTTATATTTCCCTTCAAAACTCAAGAGACTACCAACAAATTTAGTAAGATCCTCAATTGAAATTTCTATATCATCTCCTATATGGTATATTTCACCGTTGATTCCTTTATTCATTGCTTGAACAGTCCCATAAACAGCGTCATCAATAAAATTGAATGCCCTTGTTTGATCGTGCCCATAAATAAGAAAAGGATCCTCTTTTTTTATGAACCTCTCCACAAGATGAGGAATAACATGCCTAAACCCCATCATTGGACCATAAACATTATGATATCTAACTATGACCGCTTCGAAGAAACCTTGCTTTGCATAATTTATGAAACCAGATTCACCTAATATTTTTGTTACTGCATATGTAAATCTGGGATGGCTAATATCTTCAATTGTTAATGGAACGCTTTCTTCAGTTGGCACTCTATAATCAAATGCTTCAACTGTTCCTGCGTACGCTTCACTAGTGGAACTATATAGCACCCTTTTGCAATTTGAAGCTTTAAGCCACTCAAGAGTATTCATTGTTAACATAGTATTAACTCTTATTACTTCATGAGGAATGCTATTCACTTTGTCTACTCCAACCATTGCAGCTAACATATACACATGATCATAATCAGTCCGTAATTTCTCAAAATTTGATAGGATTGTGAGGTCAATATTGATAATGTTTAATCGATCTTTGACTTTGGAAGGTTCTTCAAGTTGTTCTTTTTTGGATGGATTTCTTGAGAAGTTATCTACAACATCGATATAACAATCTTCGTTACTTAGAAGATATTTCTGTATGTTCGAACCAATGAAACCACCACCACCAAGTATTAGAATTTTTTTCATTTTTTTCCTAAATATTAACCAACGCCCAATACATAAAAATTTCTATTTAATTTATAACACGGTGGTAGCTTCTCAATATCCAGTAACCCAACAGTATCGATTATAAGGGGTGGTGAATCTTTATAGCAAATTAAGTCATAGAATGAATCTCGGTTAATATAATCATTATGAGCAGTTGTGATAATTAATACTTCAAATTTATCGTCAAGAAATTCTTTTAATGATGATTCAACCTCAATACCTATCTCAGGCCAAAAATCAATATATGGATCATGGCAACTTACCTCGAAGTTATCATTGATTAATCGATTATAAAAATCTTCTACAGGACTGAATCTTGTGTCACCTATACCAGGCCCATATGCCACTCCCAGCAGTCCTATTTTTTTAATTTTGAGCGTATTATCTAAAAATATTTTTTTAACAAAATCATGGCAATATCTTGGCATTTTGTCATTATTTTCAACAGCATTTTCAGACATTTTTAATCCCGAAGAAATTCCATATAAATTAGTTGCCGCCCAACTAGCCATTAGAGGATCTTTCGTCAAACAATATCCGCCTACTCCAATTCCAGGATACATAAGATTGGAATGAGTCGGTCTTAATCTTATTGCATCGACTACCTCGTATAAATCAACACCAGATTTTTCGGCAAATCTAGACCATTCATTTACAAATGAAATGTTCATAGCTCTGTATGAATTTTCGAGTACTTTTGCCATTTCAGTAGATTCTAGTGTTTGTAATTTGGTAAGTGGGTATTCATCAGTAGAAATAATAGTTTTTAAAAATTTTCTTACAGCGGAAGCACTTTTTGCATTCAGCCCAGAATAAACACGATAAAAATTTTTTATTGAATCTAGATATTTTGGTCCCGGCATAACCCTTTCATAAGAGTGACCCAAAACGAATGAATCACCCTCATAACCTCTTTTTATCAAGGATTTTTTTATAATTGGATAAATTATATTTCTACAGGTCCCAGGAGGAACAGTGGTTTCGACTAAAATCATTACATCTGGCTTACAATTCTCACCTATGGATTGAATAGCTCTTTTAAAATTACTCAATGGGACATCAAATGAGATAATATTTTCTTGGGAATCTCTTATCTTCTCAACATCTAAATTAATATCAATAATTATCGTATCAGCGAAAGAATATGCTTCTGTATCATATGTTGCATAGAAATTATTATTACTCATAGACCTTTTAAAATATTCTTCTACTTTAGGATCTGATGAAGTAATCGGCAAGTTACCTTCGTTAATTTGAGCAATCTTCCAGTAAGACTCTTCTGTCGCCCTATCCACTCCGATTACTGCATATTCATTATTATGGTTGTTGGCAATTACAAGAGACATGACTGTACCAACAAACCCAAGACCCTGAACAACAACAATTTTCCTATCTGCATTCAAGTCCAAAAATTGTTTTAAATTATTATCTTTTTCAGCTGATGGAATTGTATATTCTTTTCCATTTTCAAGAGATTTGGATATCTTCTCAGTCATATATAATTCCTATTAGTAATTTTTATACATAGACTTAATGTATTTAGGTAAGCTATTTAACTAGTATTCTTTTTATCAAAAGATCTGATAATCTTATTATGTATAGCCATATTAATGGTGCGTTTTTTAAATGAGGGTATTGGCTTCTGACTATAGTTTGAGATGGAAAAGCACTTTTACAAAGCCCTTGAAAGTTATCATAAAGCAGTGAAACAAATATCACATACCCTATTCTTCCCCACTTTTTTCCGTCTGGATCAAAAAGCCCTACCTTCCTTAGCCATAACAACATAATTTTAATCTTTAGCTTATTTGGCGCTAAGTCATTGATTACATCTTCAGGAACTGGTGTTTTGAGTAATCTTTGCGCAAATAAAAGAGAGAGGTAAACCGCTGTTTTTACTTCCAAAGCTTCCACTTCATCCTTAAATTTAATCCAATCTATATCAGAAGATCTAATTATTCGATCTACATCTGTATGTAACCTAAATCCAGGAGCCCTAACATAAGTATGCTTTGCGGTATGTAATGCTACTTGTAATAAATTATCCTCAGGAGATAGTAATCTAGTATCACTTCTTTCAATTGGTATTGACCTTGAAATCAGATCTTCTGAGGATGGTTCTTGATCCTCTCTTATCCATCTACCCGATATTGGTCTCCATTGAAGCTCAAACCACAAATGGCTCCCAGAATCTAAATGGATGGAATATTCTGAGCCGCCAGCCAGCTCGGCAGACTCAATATTCTCCTCTTCGAGAGGAGACCGAAATTTCATTTTATAATTATTATTTATTAGTAACTTGTGTGCTTTTCTAAAATCAGATTTTTTTACCAGAACATCAATATCCCCCATTGGTGAAGCCCCATATACAGGGAATAATGACCTAGCAATCCCACTATTTTTTAGTGCTACAAGCCGAATATCATGCTTAATTAAGAGTGTCGAGACGTTATCCAGTTCACCCATATATTCACTTATTCTCTTTTCATTTTCTATAAATTTATCTTTCCAATATTCAGGTAAATATATTTCCTGACATTGATTTAATGAATAATAAGCAATGCAAGTTACATTATTTTTTTCACAAGTATCAAAACAATATTTCTCGCCTAAAACGCTAAATAAAGAAGACAGCTTATCTCTATCTAGACTATCTGGATGGCAGAGTATTTCTGACAAAAATTCTTCTGTTTGATTCAATCGAAAGTCAATCATTTCAATTATCTTATCCGCTAATATATATAAATCAAAATCACAAGAGTTTTACCTCTTTGAGATTTTGGACAAATTTATAAGTGCATTTTTCACGAGCATACCGCTTCTCTGCAAGAAATCTAGAATTTTTCTTCATTGATTCAAGTTTCTTAGGATTTTTAACCCATTCCCTTATAGTTTTAACAAGTAATTCTGAGTTGCCCGGAGAGATTAACTTTCCACAGCAAGATTGATTTAATAGATCTGATAGCTCACTCTCCTCATTCGCAATAGCTATAAGAGCAGATCCAGATGCAAGATAATAAAAGGATTTACTTGGAACCATTAAATTCTCCATCCCTTGATCAAGTGACACAAGAGATATATCAGCCAGAGGAAGTGAATACCTGATCATTGATTCTGGCTGAAAAGGAAGCAACAAAGTGTTAGTTAATTTATATTCCTTGAGATAGGCTTTAATGAAATTGAACTTTTCACCTTCCCCGATAAAAACAAATACAATTTCCGTACTTCCTTCAAGAGCTCTTGCTGCTTCCAACATACTCTCAATATCATGCGATTTACCCATGTTACCGGAATAGAGTACAACAATTTTTTCATTCTCAATATTATATCTCTTTGCTATTAAATTTTTTTCTCGATTGATCGGTTTTATAGTATTTATGTCCACCCATGGAGGGATGATTTTTACTGAATTATCTGGAATGGAATAATTAGACTCTATGAAGCATGCCATTCTCTTTCCAAGAGTAAAAACAGAAGAGGCATCTCTATATGATAATTTATTAGTAAAATTCCATATTTTGGACAAAATACTATTTCTTTTTAAAATTTTAAGTTTTATCAACACCTCAGGATGAATGTCATAAACTAGTACGGCATAAGGACGTTTCTTTATCCGAGTAAGAATCCAGACCCATATACTCAAAATCGGTGGATTTGACACTATTAATATGGCATCAGATGACTTTGCCTTCAACACATACCTAGTGGATGAAAATATGTATAAAAGCCAAGAAACTAATCTACTAATCATAGATCGTCTGTCATAAGTTGGACCTTTTTCTATCCTCAATTTTGATTCTCTTGGAGATTCCTTCCTTAAAGTATCCAGATGACCAGTCATCAAAATACATCCATCTTCATAATGTTTAGCAAGATCTTCTCCTAACTCCCTAAATAATGGGCCTGCAACTTGATTTAACATTATCAATCTTGTAATTTTGTTTTTTTTCATCAATTTTTGCTTCAAAATTTTATTTTTGACAGCTCGTCCAGAAAAATTTCTAAACCTGATGAGAGTTTTTTGGCACTTGGAAAATTGGATTCTTCCAATCTAAATAAGAGTTCTTCCAAAATGAATACAAGTAAATATAAATGAAGCTCATCATTGCTAAACCTTTTTTGTTTTTCATAGACAATCGGTATTTCTGGGCACCCGTTGCTAACAATTAGTGATGCCACTCTATCTGCAAACCCTCTGGGTGATCGGCTCTTTAGATTGTAAACAAATGCATCAAAATTAATACTTCTTTCAGAGCAATACTCCCAATCAATTATTTGTATTATTAAATCCTCTCTTTTTTGAAGTAGCAAAATATTAGCATCTTGAAAATCACCGTGCGTCATTGCCATTTCAATTGTCTCAATCTTTTTGCGATATTTTTTCAGAGATATAAAAACAGGGTCAATTATTTTTTTTAATTTTTGTCTTAATTCTTGCTGATCTACAAATGCTAATTTGGTGATGGAAGAATCAATTTCAAATTTTAACTCATCAAGTCTTTGTTTATAATCTAATCTGTAGGAAGTTCTCTCATACAATTGACTTAAAAAAGCGTTTGCTTTAACTAGTGCTGCATTTTTTTTAGAATAATCGAACATTCTATTGATTGGAAGCCCAACTATCCTTTCTTCGATATACCAGCCAGCAGCAATATCATGATTAAGGATTTTTGGTCCTGGTATATCCTTATGTTTCAATCTGACTCTAATAGTATTTTTTAATCTCTTTTCGTTAAATTTATCTTTCAACAAAACAATACATTCATTTTTATCCTGCAAAATTAATCTAATTGAGTTATTACCGGGAAGTATGCATGTATTTGATAATAATTTAGGAAAAGGTTGTATTGTTAAAAAATCCGATGATAACAGTCCTCTCAATATATGGGTCGTACTGAGATAAATATAGACTTGTTGAGCAATATACTTGAGAATATTTTTGTTAAAACCGTATTCACTGGCAAGAGTTCTAAGAGCATTACTTTTTATATTTTTTGGAAAAATTAAATTAATCTTCTCATTTACAAGAAAATTTTCTGATAAATCTTTTGACCGTTCGCCCCAAATTATCTCACCATTCCACTCATAATTATCTGTTAGGTATCTTTTTAATGTTTGAGTAAAGATGGAATGAAAATCTTCTCTTTGTAAAAGTAATTCTAATTTCATCGAAAGTTATTTGGTTTCAATGTCGATGATGTATTGGTATATTGTTTCAGAAATTTGACTTATCGGTTCTCTTCCATCAATTTTTATAAAGTCACAATCTGGGAAATAATGTTCATTCATGTAAGATTCAAACCTCCAATCAAGAGTCTGCTTATCATCAGGGAATGGTTCGTTTTTTTTTGCTGATCTTGTAAGTGATTCATCTACTGGCACCCAGAAGAGCAGTCTAATTTTTGCTTTAGGTAAAGTTTTGATTAAAAATCTCCAAATCCAGCTTTTTTCAAATGAATTAGTTGGGAAATTCCTTTTAAAATCGAGAATAGTATCCTCTATGTATCGATCACAAATTACATGATAACCTATGGCAGACAGGATTCTTATATAAATACTCCAGATTATAACAAGATCAATTGATGCAAAGGTTAACCATAATTTTTGCACCATTTTGCTTGATAACTGTCTCGTCCTTCTTGGAGAATGACCTGGAGCAGCAATTTTCTTCCCACCAATAAATCTTATGAGTTTTTTTAAATACTCAAAAATTGGTGTGTACCCACCTCTAGCCCAGATAATTTTGACTGGTATACCTCTCAAAAGAAGTCGCTTTTTGAGCAAATCTATTTGTGTGGTTTTACCTGAACCATCTAATCCGCTAAAAGTAATTAGCATTTTACCACCTAAATATATGATCTGATTTTTTTTGCTCGTTGATATACATTAATCATCTAGAATAATTTTATCAATTGTAAGTAATTGATCATTGCTATATACAACATTAAAATCCCAATTAGACCACCAGTTATTTTTTAATTTATTTTCCAATCTATTCATCGCATCAATTAGTGAAGTCGGATCACTTAATTTAAAATAAAAACAATTTTGTGATGATAAAAATTCAGTGTAATCTGCATAAGGACAAATGATTGGCAGATTACATTTGACTGCCTCTGCTAATGGAAGTCCGAAGCTTTCTTCGCTAGAAAGAAATAACAAAGCATCAGTTTTTTTATAGATATTATAGACCTCTTCTCTTGAAATACTCCCGAGAAACTTAATATTTTTCTTTGCTTTATAGATATTTTTTGAGTCAATCGTAACCTTTATTTGAAATTTTTCGTTTATTTTCACCTGGGATAGAAAATCATGATTTTTATGAGGGTAATCAGCTGATGGATAGAATAAATTAAACCTATCATTGTTATTATAAAATCTTTTAGTTCTCTTAAATTCTGGCCATTCATAACTTTCATTCTTAATATCAATAATTTTTATATTAATATCTCGGCCAAAAAATCTTCTTACTTTATTTGCCATGACTTTTGATTGCACAACTACAATATCATTTTTCTTTAAAAATCTTTTAAAAATAAGCCTGAATAACAAGTATTTGTAATAATTCCTATTCAGCTTAGAATAATTTGTAAACATAAGAGATTGATGGCAAAGGACATATTGTTGTGATGATGTATTAAGTGGTAAATCACCAAGAACAAAGATATCGTGCTTTGTATGATGCAAAAAAGACCAAAAAATAATTTCAAACAATCTTGAAAAATTACCTAATTTGTAATCAACATATTTGATTTTTGTTTTATTACACGATAAAAAATTAGACGAATTTTTTTTATTCACGTAAATATTATTTATTTGAATCTGCTCACTCCTGATTAAATTATTGACAATACCTGTTGAGAACTTCTCAGCTCCAAGTCCAATGACATTGACTTTATGTATGTCGATAATCTTAGACAAAACAATACTTCTCATTCATTGTAATTTCTTCTATATGACCTTTGATTGATTAAAGATATTTAAAAATAACATCAAACTAACTCAAAAGTTTATCTGCATTCTTTCTCATATGAGGCAATTATGGCAAAAAATATTATTGATAAAGGAAATATTATTGTAGAGGCAGAAAGTGACATAGCTAAGATAGATATCATAAGAAATATTGTCTTTTTCCTGCAGTGACGAATATCGCCAAACATCAATAAAAACACCAAAAAGAATCCTATTAAACCTCCATTGATCAATACCTGCAAGATAGCAGATGTCGGAGCAATTATGGCTTCCATTGGATTTGATTCGAGAAGATATCTATTAAATGTACCTCCAAAAGGACTATCTTGCAGCAAATAATATTCCTTCACATATAAATCCGCTAAATTAGTCCCGTATCCAATAAAGAAATGAAGCCAATCATTTGTAATAGCATAAAGTGCGAATGCATCCTTTTTAACCGCGTACAAAATCATATCTATTGATGATAATTTCCAAAGTAAATTACCGATTAATGTATATTCAGAAAATAAAAGAAGCACTAAAAATGACAGAAATGAAAATAAAATAAATCTCTTCGGTCTTGTAAAAAATAAAAATGTTCCGAACCCTATCATAATACTTAATAAACCACTTGATGAGATAGTAAGTAAAAAGCCACTAAATATGAAAATCGAGGAAAAGATGGAGTTTTTTCCCGTAATGTATTTAAAATCACGGTTCGCGTCTTGGACATACTGTTTTAACATCAGAGATAGTGCTAAAAGTGCAGAAAAATGTCTAGGTTCACCTGAAAGTGAAGACATTCTATAAAAACCTCGATCATTGGCAAGTGACGCAAGACTTTCTTCTTCTCCCCTTCCAAGCGCATCATGGAGAAACCAGTAATCAAACCATGGTAAATTTGTTGCATAAGCAAAAATCTGTATATAACCAATAAATACAAGTAATAGACATCCATAGATATAGCATGACAATATTTTTATGTGATCAATCTGTTCATTTTTTCTTACAAACCAAAACTGTAATATAGCAAAAAGAAATAACATCCCCTGAATAAGTGGCGCAAGATAGGCACTTGATTCATTGCGACCTAATGCAATGACTTCGTCAAATAAACCTGAACTATAGGCGTAAAAGTACGAAATTCCTGTAATTAAAATAAAATATACTGAAATAATCAAAACCTTCGGGTTCAATTTCTCTTTACTTAACATAAATGAGAGAAGAAGAAAAATTGGCATAATTTTGTAAAAGCTAACTTGAAATCCTGAAATTGCGAACGAAGCAGAATAAAAGGGAAACAAGAATGCTGATATTTGAAGAAAACTATTATAAGAATTTCGTACAAAGAAAACTCTAGATGCCGAATAAGTCCATCTACTCCAGAGAAATATATTGATTATAGTTGCAACTAAGGCCATGTTATTTTTTGAAATATTTTTAAAAAAAATAATAATTTTTTGTTAATAATTATATCCTTATTAAGTTAATTTCGTGGATCATATTTATGTATTTTCTAATCTAATCGTCATGATTAAATTAGTTTATTCTATTCGAATATTGGCAGTGAATGTATATTTCCAATCAGCTCATAATTTTCTCCATTCATCCCCGCCTTGAAGTGAGCAATGCCTTTTGGTGTGTTTTTGTTAATACCACCTAGATCGAACCATTTGCAGTTTTCTGCCATTGCATCAGTGACCGCCTGCCATAACATAGCATAATTTGCATTTAATTTTCTTCCACAATTATCTGTATTACCAATGACATATGTTGCAGTATCTCCATGTATTATAGATACGAGAATTCCGCAGATATCATTGGATGTTTTTTTTCTTGCCTCGTAGTAGCAAAATAACCAATCTTCATTTGACTTTTCAGCCATTTTCTTAAGAAAAGAAGAAGGTATACCTTTAAATCCTAATTTTTCTTTTTGCTTATCATAAAAATTAGCCATTCTATCAATACTATCTGATTCAATAATTGGTCGTGAGATAAATAAATCACTCTTATGAGATTTTCGCAAAAGATTACGCCATTTACCTTTCAAACTTAATAGTAACTCTTCTTCACTCCGATTAAGGCATACTTTTGATGACGCCCATTGCGTAGAATTTTTTTTAATTCTTAATGAATTTTTATCTATGATATTTTTCGCATCTATATTATTTAAAATTTCAGGTGTTATGAGAAACAACCACCATTTTCTTCTCTTTGCAACTACCTTAAGTTTTTTAATAATGATAGATTTCAAATTCGTATCACTCTCTTTCTTATCTGAATTTATTATAAGAGGTCCACGATTTAATCGGGCAACTCCACCCAGAATAAACATTTTTTTTTCTAAAATTTGAGCGATAGCAATTGACCCTGATGATGAATTTTGAATTAGGAGATTTATTGATTTCCATCCATGGATAGATTTTGCTTGACCATATTCCCATGATTGAAGTAAGTTGGTATGACTTATTTGATTCCAGTATTTTTTCCACTCACTTTCTTCTATTTCCTTGATTTTGAATGTTCCGATATCCATTGCTATCCTAAAAATTTGGCTTATTTTTTAAGCTTTGAACTTTACTTAATAATTCATGATTATTAATTGATTGATGAACAAAGAAAAATAGAATTTTACTAGACATTGTTTCTACTTGAGTTTTCAGTGATTCATCCTCCCTAATTTCGTTCGGCAAGTCTGGCCACTGCATCACAAGCTGATCTGTTTTATTTAATATCTCAAATCTTTTTTTTGCAATTTCAATAGTATCGCATCTCATCCCAACGATATATGGAGATTCAATTTCATCAATATTTTGTATTGGCTGCCATCCCTGACTTTCAGATAGATTCCTAGCAAGATCTTTTGCATTTTTCATTCTAATTTTTGAAAACAAGGCATAATTCAATAAATAAAAACTGGTAACAGATTTTTTTCTCCAATGAACTTCTCTAGGTTTTAGTTGTTGTATTTTTCTGGACCATAAAACAGACCATAAAGTCGACTTTTTCCAAAATTTAAACCTTTTAAGAATTTCCTTTATTATCCATATAAATGGAAAATTATCTTTTTCAAATCTTTTTATTTCAGAATATTTATCTCTGGATATTGTCAAACCTATACTAGGAAGCGGGTAATGTTTGTGAGGAGAGAATATGAGAAAATCCCCATACCATTTTGATTTTATAAATGGGCTGATTACATGAGCACAGTCTTCAATCAAGTATGCGTTCATTTTATCAGCATATACTCTACTTTCTTTTTGCCCTGATATATTTCCAAAGTAATGAACGTGTATGAATACATCCAATGTAAGGCTCTTATTGAAATGTGTTATTTTTGAATAATCAGGTAAAAAATTCTCATCGAGTTCATAAAAATAAAAATTTACAGGAATTGAACGAAGAAATTTTAAACTCTGGCCACAAAAATAAGCTGGCATACAAATATTGATTTTGCGTTTTTTTTTGCTCGCAATATTAGAACAAATTTCTGCTAGACATTCTGCACCGCTGTGAGCCCATTCAACTTTTTTAAATTTTTTTTCAAAACTAACGTTATAAATTTTGTTATCAAACCATTTGTATAAGTCAGATAACAGAAGATGAGGCTTAGAGTGAATCATAACAAAATCAACTATAATGAAAATTTACAAATTGCATTATTTCTGATCTTTCTGTATCTCCAGTCTAAGTGACCACTAATCATTATATCGATTAAAGATAATGGATCTCCTGGAACAATATTTTGGCGGAAAATAAAACTGCGACTAGGGCTTTCATGAATATTTCCTCTGACATTGGAAAATATAAAATCATAACGATTACTTGCGGCCTGTAAAATATCTTTATTAACTGAATTAACCGTCCCGAACGGAATTGCGAAGCAACTTATATCTGAATTAATCATTTTCTCCATTCGGTCAGACGAAGTTATTATTTCGTCATAAATTTTTTCTTGATTTTTTATAGATGTTAATAGGGGATGAGTCTTAGTATGCGCGCCTATCATATGACCATCATTAATAATCCATTTAACATCATCCCATGACATTGGAGCGAAATCACCTTCATTCACAATCACTGGCTTTGTATTTGGATAAAATCTCTCATGAATAAACTCTAGTGGTTTCTTTGTGCCAATAAAATCCTCTGTAATGAAAAATATTCCTTTTATTCCATATCTTGATAGAACTTTCTCTGCTAATTTCCTGTTTGAATAAAAACCATCATCAAATGTAAGCATTACCTGAGGAGAGCTCTTGTCTATTTGTTTGTTCAAGTTAAATTCGAATGGATTTATGATTTGGTAGTTTTCATTCAGATGTGAAATAAAATGCTCAAACCATTCATAGTGGTGAGATGGAATGTTATGCAATGTGATAACCACAATGCCTTTTTTAGGGGGAATTAGAGAAGTAAAAGCACTCAACAATGAACCTAATATTTTTCTTTTATAAGCAGCCATTAGCGTTTGCCGAGAAGGCCCAATATTTCAGTCTTAAATATGTAGTAAATCAACCACGGATATTTTAAGAAATTGATCAAACTGATATATTTGAAGTAAAAATATCTTCTTTCTATCAACCATTTTTCATTTAACTTAATTGAGATATTTGAGCTGTGTTGCCTTGAAAGCTCAACTATTGATGGTAAGGCACCGATTTCATTTTCTAAAGATAGTCTCACCCATAAATCAAAATCACCCAATAAATCATAATATGGATCAAACTTAATCTTTTCGAGTAATGATTTTTTTATCAGAGCACAGCCAATGGATATTAAGTTTTTTTTAAATAATACATTAGTCAAATCTCCTGATATGAAATCATTCGACCATTCTGAAGTTATCCCCCCATCACTATTTATAGAGTTATATCCCCCATAAACAAAATCATAACCACTCATTGCTAATTCAATTTGTTTTTCTAATTTATCCTCAATCCAAATATCATCGCAATCAATGAATGCGACATATTCTCCATTGCAATGATCTAAAGCATAATTTCTTGCCTCATAAAGTGTGGTCGTTTTATTGGATTTATAATACTTAAGCTTATTACCATAACTTTTTGCTATTTCGGCGCTTTTATCCGTTGAATTATTATCCCAAAAAACTACCTCCCAATTCGAAAATGATTGAGCAAAAACTGAATCTAATGCTTCTGATAAATATTCATCCGAGTTATAACAGTTAACAATTATACTAACAAAAGGTTGATTATGATTCATATGAGCGCATCGATAAAATGATTGCAAACCTCATCCACATCTGAGACTTCTAGGTCAGTATGTAATGGCAAGGTTAATAATCTTCCGAAAACTCTATCAGTATTAGATAAGGGATGAGCTTTTTTATCTTTATAATAAGTTAACCAATGATTGGGCTTGTAATGAATTCCTGTTTGTATATTTTTGTCACTCAATTTTTTTCTTATTTGATCTCTATCAATTTTATCTTGCAGTTCAACAACAAATATATGTGGAACTACATCATCATAATTGAGCGGTATAAGCTTGATTTCGTGGCAGTTTTTAAGTCTCTCAATATAGTGCTTGGCGAGTTCTTGTCTCTTTTTTGATGAAAAATTAAAATTCGATAATTGAGTAGAGCCTATAGCTGCCATGATGTTGCTCATATGGTACCGCCACCCTTGAGTTTTTACATCAAAATCCCAGCTTCGGCTTCCTGAATATCTTTTTTCTGTGTCTTTCTCTACTCCCAGCAATCTGATATCTTTTGCAATAGAGGTAACTTTTTTATCATTTGTTACAATACAGCCACCCTCTCCTGAAGTAATATTCTTAATTCCATCAAAACTAAAACAAGCAATATCCCCAAAACTGCCAATTCTTTTATTCTTAAAGGATGTTCCAAAAGCGTGTGCAGCATCCTCGATTACTCTTAGATTATAATTTTCAGCAAATGAATATATTCCCTCTATATCTCCAACTCCACCACAATAATGAACTGGCATAATTGCTTTTGTATTTTTTGTAATTCTTTTTTCAGCATCTTTAATATCTATACAAAATGTGGACGGATCGATATCACACGCAATTGGTTTTGCACCTGTTGCAGATATTGCTTGAAAAGTTGCGACATATGTCAATGATTGAACCAGAACTTCATCATTTTTTCCTATTCCTGCGGCTTGAAGAGCCAACTGAAGTGCGGCAGTTCCTGTGGACACACAAACAACATCTCGCTCAAAATAATTTGAAAGCGATTTTTCAAATCCATTTACATCAATACCCATTCCAAGAAACTCAGCATCAAGAACTTTCATGACGGCTTTTTTTTCTGCCTCATTAATGCATGATTTCGAAAGTCTGATTAATTTTTTTGAGTCTAAACTATCCATGGAGCCTCTCCTTCACTCCACATTTTTTCGAGATTATCATGATCACGTTTGGTATCCATACATTGCCAGAATCCATTATGCTGGTATGCCATAAGCTCACCCATCTCTGCTGCTTGCTCAAGTGGCCTCCTTTCGAGAATAGTGTCATCATTTTCTATTAAATTGAGAAATTCAGGCTGGATCACACAAAATCCGCCATTAATCCAACCTTTAGTTGTCTGGGGCTTCTCCTCAAAAGTAACTACGCGACTTCCATCTAACTGAAGTTCGCCAAAACGAGCTGATGGATGAACAGCAGTCATTGTTACCATTTTACCATGACTTTTATGAAATTTAAGTAATTCGTTTATATTGATATCTGCCAAACCATCGCCATAAGTCAACATAAATGTTTGATTTCCTATATATTTTTCTAATCTTTTTACTCGCCCACCTGTCATAGAGCTAATGCCTGTATCTATCATAGTTACCCGCCAATCTTTTTCTTGTTCTTTGTGAAACTCAATATCACCATTAGAAAGATCTACTGTAAAATCAGAATTACGCGCACGATAGCCAAGAAAATATTCCTTTACAATTTCGGCTTTGTAGCCCAAAGCAAGATAAAAATCTTTATGCCCATAATAAGAATATCTATTCATAATATGCCAAATTATTGGATATCCTCCAATTGGAACCATTGGCTTAGGTATCATATTTGTATATTCAGAAATTCGTGTACCTAGACCACCTGCCAGTAAAATAACTTTCATTTTTTAACTCCTCTGAACAACACCATTTAAGCCAATTCCATGATAACAATTAAAATCAGATTTATTTAGAACTCTTCTTCCATCTATGACGGGCACCATCTTATTATCTAATATCTTATCCAATGATTCATACTCAGGCCATGAAGTAGCCAACACAATAGCATCTACATTTTTTATAGTCTCATTTAGATTCAAACAATAATATAGATTGGGGTGATTAAAGTATTTTTTCATAGATTCTATAGCAATTGGATCATGAGCAAAAACAGATCCTCCTTGATCTATAATATTTTTAATAATTTTAAGAGATGGTGACTCTCTAACATCATCAGTTCCCGGTTTGAAAGCAAGCCCTAAGATAGCAATATGTTTATCTGCCAAAGTTCCAAGTTCATCTTTAATTATATCTAATGTAACTGAAGGTTGATGGTCATTTGTTTCCATCACAGCATTCAATATTGGCATAGGATTTCCCAGATTCTCTCCGAAAGATATTAATGCATTCACATCTTTCGGAAAACAAGACCCTCCAAATCCAGTTCCAGGATGAAGAAATGACATCAGTCCTGGCGTAATTCTCTTTCCATTGATAAGGGGAGATAGTCTTCTGTCAGCATGAACACCCCTCATAACTTCAACTGCATCAATTTCTTCAACTTTTGAGCAAAGATTAGCTAATTCATTTGTGAATGAAATTACAGAAGCTAGGAATGAATTCGCGGTATATTTGATCATTTCAGCTGTTGACAATCCTGTAAAAAAAATCTCTGTACCCTCATATGACTGATAAAGCTCTTTTATTTTTTTTGCTGCTTTATTGTCATTTGAACCAATAACAATTCGATCAGGACATTGAAAATCCTTGATGGCAGTTCCCTCGGCAAGAAATTCAGGATTCATTGTTAATCCTAAATCATGCCCGATTTTACGATTTGAATATTTTTCTAAAATCGGACCAATTACATTTTTTGTGGTTCCTGGAACAACGGTACTCTTCACACATACAACATGATAATCTGGGGCAAAGTCCAATGCTTCAGCTATTTCCATCGTTGCTTCTTTAATAAAACTGAGATCGATAATCTTTCCATCAAATGGAGTACCAACAGCTATCATTGTTACATCCGCATTATTTATTGACTGGGTTAAATTTGAAGACGCTCTTAATTTCCCAGACGAAACAACTCTCTCTAACATATCATCTAATCCATCTTCGAAGATAGGTGATTGGCAATTATTAACTGAAGTGATCTTTTTTTTATCTTTGTCAATACAAATTACATCATGCCCTAAATCAGCCAGACAGGTACCCGTGACTAATCCAACATACCCAGTTCCTATAATTACAATTTTCATTCTCGATTATCTCCATACCAAATAATAGTTTTTAATAAGCCTTCATCAAGTGACACTTTAGGGTCATAATCCAACTCACTTCTGGCTTTACTTATGTCAGGACATCTTCTGTTAGGGTTATCTGTGAGATATGCTGGATCGGAACTCTCCATAAAACTAATATTTCCATCATAGCCAAACTCTTTTGAACCAATCTCTGCAACATACTGAGCTAACTTTCTCATATTTATTTCAGGCGATTCTATTCCAATATTATATGACTCTCCAGTGTTTCCTTTGACTAATATTTTCACATAACCAGTAACTGCATCAGAAACATAACAAAACGTTCTTGTAGCAAGGCCATCTGATAGGAGTATCAAATCTTCATTTCTTAGCATATTTCTAGCTAAATCTGGCAAAATTCTTTTATCGTTGAGATTTAAACCAGGACCATAATTATTAAATGGGCGAGCAATTTTTATAGGGATTTTATATTGTTTTGAAAAATTAACACAAAGAGTCTCTCCTAATCTCTTAGATTCGTCATAGCATGCCCTAGGTCCAGTACAAGAAACTAATCCTCGATATTTCTCGTTAGTAGGAATGGCATCAGGGGAGGGATCGCCATATATTTCACTGGTTGAGAAAAATAACATTCCGAGAATCGAGTCACCTTCTTGAGATCTTTTTTTCGCGTAATCAAGCAAATATCTTAAACCATTTACATTAGCATCAATGGTCTCTATTGGTTTTAGACGATAATAAGTAGGTGAAGCAATTGAAGCTGCATGAATGATGTAATCGAATCTTGGGCAATTCTCAGGGAGGGGATTAGTAATATCATGTTCTTTTAGATTGATGTTCGGTCTTTTTGCTAATTCATCAAGCCACTTTTTACGTCCTCGGCTAAAATTCTCATAAACTGTTATAACATTTGGAATCCTTCCATCATCGATTCCAACTTGAGCCAAAAGATGGAGAAACTCATAGCCAAGAAAACCTGCTCCTCCAGTGAATAATATTTCACAACCTTGAAGAGAATCTAATTCCTCGTTTAAATTGCTCATCATTGATTCGACATCATCTCTTATAATTTTATGCATTTTTATAACCTTATTCTAAATAGGAGCAACTAATCTTTAATAATTTGCCTTTTTATCCAATTAATATTTGGGCCAATTTCTTTCTTGATCACAGAAATAGGTATTCTTTGGTGAGTAGGAAAGTTTACTATATGTCTAGAGACAAATTCTGCCCTGGGACAGCTATTTTCTTTATATCCTATTTCTGAGAAATCACTATCTCTTCCGCCGAAAATCGAGGTAAACCAAATTCCTAAATCGAATGTCTTTGAAAACTTTTCTATAAACTTACTTCTATCTTTTACGAGAAAAGAATATCTGATCCATGAGATATCATTAATTTCATTCTCATCAAATTTGTACCATTTAATTTTACTCTCAAGCCATAATGAAATATGTCTTCTATGAATTAAGTTATTCTCAAGCGTGTTAAGCTGGTCTAGCCCCACAGAAGCTTGCAAAGATGATAATCTACATGGATACGGATATTTGTCTGGCTTAGTTATCCTCATTTCATCCTTAAAAGCAAAATTAAGACTGAGCCTGATGAATGCCTTGTGAATGATCAAACCTATCCAGAGAAAATACGGTGAGAAATATATATACTCAAAAACCAGTGAACGAATAATCTTAAATGTTTCCTTTTTCGATAAAAAAGGTGACTGAGATTGAATTTTTTTTAAATTTTGGGCAATTTTCGTATCATTTGTAGTAGCTATCCCACCTAAATAGGTGGTTATTGTTTTCGAATGATCCGTTGAAAAAAAAGCTACATCTGAAAATGATCCAATTTTCACTCCATCTACAATTCCGCCCAAGGCATGAGCTCCATCCTCAATTACTTTCAAATTATATTGATCTGCGAGCTTGTTAATCTCCTCAATATTACATGGAACACCAAAAGTATGCTGCGCATAAATTGCACGTGTTTTCTTGCTGATTGCATTTTTAATTTCATTTATATCTATATTGAAGTCAGTCATTCTTATGTCAACATAAATTGGCTTAACTCCGCTATAAATGAAAGCATTTGGAACTACAACGCATGAAAATGCCGGTATAATTACCTCATCACCTGATTTAATATCTAGGGCTTTTAGTATAGAAAAGAGTGCCATTCTTCCCGACCCAAAACTCACTCCATATTTCGTTCCAACAATCTTAGAAAATTTATCTTCATAATTTTCTATAATTGATTCATCATCAATATTAGGCTTAATAATCCAAATTTTTAATATTTTTAACCATTGAGCAAAGCTAACTGTGCCAGTAAAGATGTTATATCTTTTCCTGGGGAATCGAGGTAAAAAATCTTTTATTCTTTTTATAAACATTTTCTTTTATCTTTTTTCAATGATTTATATAGATAACTCGAGAAAAAACAGTAATCAGATTATTTATTAAAAGGTAATTCTGAAGTAAGGAATAATGTTATTAAGCTGTTTATTACTATATTGATATGTTGGCAATTTGTCCTTTTGTGCACCCCAGATATCGATAATACTCTCTTGATATGCTAAAAATTTTTCCAGAAAATTTCCATTAAAGTACTCACTGACACATTTGTTATTATATGCATATCTTAAAAGTTTAAATACATTTTCTAGCAAATATCTACTAGGATTTCCTTGCTTAATTTCAATCTTAAGTGATTCGAATATCATATATAAAACATCGTATCCTAAAGGCGCTTTTTTTTTGTGAAAGTGCTCCCAGTCAATAACGAATATATTTCTATCTTTAAATAATATATTACCATCAAGTGAAAAATCTCCATGGATTGGATACAATTCATTTTCCAATTCACCTAATAACCAGATATCTCTATAGTGATTAATTGCCTCAAAAAAGAAATTTAAATCTCTATTATTTAGTTTCTTTTTTGCCTCAGAATCATATTCAAAAAAAGGGATATTCAACTCCAGATAGCTATCTTCAATATTTTTCTTCTCTATGTGATGCAGTTTTTTTGATCTGACTTCATACCAAATATAACCTTCGTATTCCCTTAAAAGATTTTCGATTCCATTATAAGAATATGATGATTTTCTAAAAAATTTTTTACCATTTTTTTCACGTACAGAGAGAATAATTTCTGAACCATGTGTATAGTTTCTAATGACTTGATTCATGCTAGTTCACTTTTAATATCTTGATTGGCAAAAATGAGAAAATTTTCAGATACTTTACACAAATAAGCTCAAATAAATAAATAAATACCCTTCTTTCCATAATGCTTTTTTTCCATGACCAATATCTTCTGTAATATTTTAGCCCTCCTCTAGAGAGAATTAGCTCAGGATTATAAATGGATGGAAATACGCTATACTCCATGGGATGACTACAATTCTCATATTTGAGTACTACCTGTTTAATTTTACTAAAATCTAGAGCATCTGATTCAGAATTCAGACTTTTTTGATATAGCTCAACAGATTTATTGTTATAAGTATATTTCGAGTTTGAAACACACAACATCTCCATGCTGTCTGAATTAATATTTTTACTAATAAAATCAAGATCTGACTTTGTCGGTGAGAAAACGATCACTAAATCATATGAGGTTTTTTCTTTCAAAGATCGTTTCTTAAGCTCATCGCTAGTCCTCATTACCAACTTATTGGTATAAATTGCAACAGTTTTACCTAATTCATCCCATCCATTAATCAACAGGATTTTACGATAAGATAACTTACTTAATAGTTGAAGAATTGCCAAGCTTTTTTGTTTTCTATACATTTATTTCTTTAACTGATCAGTCTAATTATGTTTTCGGTAATTTGCTCAGGAGTATTATTAGTATCTATTCGTATGAAATTATTTTCATACTCTAATAAGGTTTTTGTTCGAGTATTAACTATTCTTATATCTTCAACCACAAGTTCTTTTTTTCTTTTATGTATTACTTCAGGTTCATTTTTCATAAAAAATATATAATCTGGCTTGGGAATAATTTTCATCAAAAATTTCATGAAAAATTTTGGTGTATTGCACCAATCTTTTTCTGTGTAATAATCATAAATATATCTATCAAATATTATAACTTTCTCATCTCTTGAATCATAAACATCAAAATAACCAAGCAAATAATCCAAAACTTCATAAGATAATACAAGAATAATTTTCCATACCGGAAATGATGGGCCATAAACATATAAGTTTTTTGGATTATCAAGTGTTGATTTTGTAACTTTATATTGGTCAGGTATCTTCAGTTTAAATATTGATATTAAGATTTTTTTTAGATGACCTAATCTTGGTATTTTGTTAAATCTAATATGATTAATTAAAGTTTTTTTCCTCGACGGAAGCATTGAAATTAATTTATTTATTACTGTTGTTTTTCCGCTCCCATCGGGACCGACAAATACTATAAGTTTATTTTTTTTTAACATAAAAGTTTTTATATCCGACCTGAAATAGCAACAGTTGAATGATCAAGATATTCTACTGATAAATTCCTAAAACCGGCACAATGAAAACTTTCTCTGTGATCTTCTTCTGTTCTTAGGTAGCCCCAGAACTGACCTAAATCATATAAATTAAATTTAGATAAAATTATTTTTAATAGATCTTTGAATAAAATATCTAATGATCTCTTATCAATACAAACTGAAATAACTGTAAATTCAGTGATTCCATATGCAATGATACTTCTAAGGAAATCTATATATTCTTTTCTGTTGAAAACATAGTCAATCGCTCTCGCGTATGCAAAATCAAAGTCAATATTTTTGTCAGTTAGAACTTCTGGGAAATACCCATTATAAATCTTTATTCCAGGATATTGTGAAATCCACTTAACTGAGATTGCTGATGGCTCTATAGCAATAAAGTTATTATTAAAATTATGTCTCTCCAGCAAAATTTTTTCAATTAGCCCAATACCACAACCTATCGATAATACTGACTTTTTGGAAATGATTTTATCCTCCAAAAATTCTATTACACACTTTTTTCTTTTGACATACTCTCTTGAAATGTCATCAAAAGATTGATAATTTTTGTAAAATTCCTCATAAAAAGAGTCATAAAATTTTGGTCCAGCAATATTACTAGTGCTTGTTTTTATAAAGTTTTTAAACTTTATATCATGCCATGATGTTTGATACTGTTTTCTCATGATCTACTTTTTTGAATTTATTAAGACTTAAATTTTTTAGGATCTTTTTATTTTTTCTTAGAGTCATTGAAAAAAGTTCAATATCATTTTATTTGAAAATTGAATTTTTCTCAGGAGAACTAAGAACAATTACAGTTTTATGCAAAAAGAATTATAATTTTTTGAGTTCATACGACCAATTATCTATTATTGATTTGCTAGAATAAATGAGCTCATTTCTCGCTATCCTGACTGTTTCTGCTCTTTCTTTTTCATTCCACCATTCTTCAGAGTTATTAAAATTATTATTGATTGTATCTGTTAAAGATTGTATGTCGTAATGGACGACAGATACTTTTTCAAGCATATCAATAATTATTTTCATCTCACGAGTCATTTCATATGAGCCTATATTTATATAAACCATAATTGGAATATCATTAGCGAGTGCTTCAATCCAAGTTGTTGACATGTGATCAGCAACAAAAAGAGAAGCGTCCGAGAGATTTGTTAGAAAGTCAACTTTCATATCCTCAAATATTGCATCTGGATATTGTTGTGACCACATTTCATTAAGACCTATTAAATCGTCTTTATAGAGCCTGATATGGAATATTTTTTTTACGTCATCATTTAAATCTTCATATAATCTCAACTGATTTTTTATATATTGATTTTTATAATATGTGTCTCCACCACATGGACCTAAGCTTCTTAGGGTTTTATCAATTGATGTTGAACAAAATAGAATTTTATTTTCTTTATGAATCTGTTTCTTGAACGTATTACTTGATAAATGAAATGAGGGCATCTTCCGTAATTTTTTCACAGGGATTCTATATTTAGGCCATAACCAACCCCAAGTATAAAAAATATCAGATGGTCCTATTTCAACGAAATCATATTCCGCTCTATACTCAAAACCATAATTTCCTCCATGCTGCATAGAGCATATTCTCGTACCTTTTAATGAGCATTTTGCTGCCCAGTTAATAAATGATTCATATCTACCATAAAACTCTGTGGTAAAAATAATTGCTTTTGGTAAACTTTTGTATCTATTGGTCAATAACTCTAATTTTTGAAACCCCTCTATGAAGGATTTTGGGATATAAAATGGCATCAGCTTAAGAATCATTTTCAAGTATTTATTTTTCGAATTTACTTTCTTGAAATCTAAACTTATTTTTTTTCTATAATTGATATTTGCTGGTATGTTGAAGTTACTTGGTGAATCTTTCAATGGTTTAATAGGCCTTATTCCAGCCCATTTCAAAAAAATTTTTAATTGAGATATAAGAGGAATTGCTGTTACTGATACAACAACATTATTTTTCAACACTAATTTATTTAAAAAGAAATTAAATAATACTTCTTTGAGTTTTATTTTCGTTTCAAAATTAACTTCAGTGTTAAATTTTAGCTTTTTCTCATAATTTGACTCAGGAATTTCGTTATTTATTTTCTCGGATTTTATATCATTGAATAGCTGAGCATTAAACTCATCGACTTCAGCGAGCTTCAAAGATTCATATATATTTCTGGGGATAATTCTACTTTCTAAACAAATACCTTCTATTTCATATTCTTCTGAATAACCATCTATAAGCTTCTTACGATCATATACAACAGAAGAAAATTCATACAACCATGACCCAAGAAGGATATGCCAATATCTCTTCGGGTAATTAGTGTCATGGATCTTATTTAACGAACATGCTAAAACATGGAGTAAATCTTCATAAAAAAAGTCAATGATTTCATTTCTTGCACAATGTCTTTCTCGATCATTTGTGCACCATGAGATTTTTTTTTCACAATGATCGACGATCTTGTGAATATTCATCGATCGAGATTAGCCTCATAATCTATTGTTTCTTCTGATTTAGTACCAGTTAATGATTTCACTCTAACTAATCCCGGTATAAAAACATACCTTCCTTTTCGACTCTTCCAATCAAGTTTTTGGCTTGGATCTATCGGATCAACTCCATGTGCCATCGATGGGTCAAACAAAAACATATCACCATATGATATATCTCTTTCTGTATCAATTTTCTCATTTTTTTCTACATATGATCCACCTTCATGGAAATCTTCGCCTTTTTTAGATAGTGAGCATAGTATTGTACAAAACTGTTTTGTTTTTGGGTCTGCATGCTTATTAATTTTTCCGCCACCTGATGGGTAATGATATAAAGTCGGGACAGTGATCCAATCACCTTCAATAGAATCAATTGTATAATTTTCATCTAGATTTGCAATTATGTTCCTGAATCTTGACATAGCTTTTAAAAAATTAGTTTCTCCACAAATATCCTTATTCCAATAAAAAGAGAAATAATTATGAACAACACTTTTTACCTGGCTTTTCTCTGGATTATTATCAATTCTGTGATAATTTGGGCTAGAATTATTTATGTCATCTAGCACACGTGGTTTTATATTTTTATAAAAATCTAATATTGAGTTTCTCAAAAATATACATTTTTCTTTATCGATAAGATTTTTAAGGATCACAACTTTTTGGTCTATGATTGCTTTTCTTATTTCCTTGATAAGATTTTCATTATATCCTGATATTACTGATCTATCCTCATCGAGTTTAAGCCCCTCAATTATTAAATAATCACTCATTACTAATCTCCTCTATTATTGCATTATCTATTAGTGACTTGGCGACTGGAACTAATAACTCGAATCTTACATCCATTACCTCTGATATAGTTAACAAATCATTTGTGCCATCACAGTAAGATAAAAAATTCATCATAATTTCAACATTTTCTGAGATACCCATCCCACTGAGAGTTGGGTAAAGCTCTCTCTTTCCCATTTGCGGCTCACAAAATATTTTTGATATATAAATGTGATTTTTCTCAATTATCTCAATAGATTTACGTATCGCATTAAAACCTCCTCTTAATCCCTCAGGAGTGACTAAAGATAGATCATCATGAGAAGTATGATATTCCGGATACTCTCCATACTTACTTCGCATAATAGAAGAGATTGGTAAGTCTACTCCAGGAGCGCAATATTGTCTTTCGTCACTACCTCTATCTAGCCAAGTATATCTTCTATAGCTAGCATCTAGATTCTTTAATACATATCGTGCCACTCTATCTGACTGAGTATTACCGTTCCTTGACGGAAGAAAAGAGAAGCACCTCTCATCTCCAACACAAGAAATATTAAACCCAGCTACAACGTTCTTTTTTAGATGATCAATATTCTTACTAAGATATGCAATTGAACCTATTGTCTCAGGTATAAATATAAACCGATATGAATAAAAATTATCTTTCAATGTACTTATCCACTCCGCCAACATTGAAGTAACAACAGGACCAGAGAGTTCATTGTTAGCCATTGAGGGATGGCACACATAAGTAGATAGCATTACTTCTTTTGAGGATTTTCCTGGTATGATTAAATCTGCATAGTTCAATACGCCGGGCTTTATCTCAGAATCAATTACCACATGGTAAATTCCATCCTTAAGGCTCTCTCTCTGTTTGTGAGTGAGGCAAAAACCCCATCTCTTCTTATAATAAGATGTTATATAAGGGATAGCATCTGGTTGATCTGGAAGTGAATACAAATTTTGTTCTAATTTTTTTAAAGGCATAAACTCGTCTACGGGTTCAGAATATCCAATTACATGGAGATTATTCGTGGACATGTCGACAATTCTATTTCCAGATTCATCCTCAATAAAAGCTGAGCGGATAGTCCACTCATCTGGAATAGTCCAATCAAATACCTTTTTTCCTGATGAAATTGAATGTATTGTCAATTGAGGATTTCTGGCTTTCAAATAATCAAGAGTCTCTCTAACCCCTTCACCGGTTATACTTCTGCAGATCGGGAATAAATCTTTAACCATTTCATGCATCTGCTGACCAAGTAATTTAGAGTCATTTAAATAACTCTTGGATCCTTTATCATTCATAAAAAACCCTCAAATTAGATATAATTTTATCTTTCAATATCTCAGAATGCATAGCATCATGAAAAACTCTAGATTTATTCATTTGATAATATTCTTCATATACTTCTTTAGATGAAAAAAGGAAATTCTCTGGATCATCTTTCAAACAATTATAATAGGCGATTTCAAGCTCATTCTCTTTTACTCCTAAGATATAATCATCTCCATATTCGAAGCACTCTAATATTTTCATTTCAGTTAATAACTCATCAAACTTAGCAAAACATTCAACCTTACCTTCATAAATTTCGTAGTCACGGACACATGATTCGAATTCAGTCTCAATGATATTATCTTTTTTTATTTTAGCTTTAAATTTTTTTAAAAATCTCGATTTTGCAGAGTATTTTTGTTCGTAATAATGGAAATTTGTTAACGCATTTAAGTTAGTTCCAAGCATCAGGATATATGGATTTCTTGATTTATTGTAATAGTCATAAAATGAATTATGTCCAAAACAGGTAGTTTCATCCTGAAAATTCTCAATCTTATTGCTAGCACCATAAACAACATGAGAATATATTGGATGAGTAGTTCTTGTGAACTGGGGAAGCATTCTCGCAAGCTCGCCAAGAATCCCAACCTTACATTTTGATTCACTTATATCAAAAACTTCATTGTTATAACCAGAAAATGTATGACATGGAATGATAAGACAACCATTCTTACCGACAGAATCTTGAAGAATATCAATAATTCTATAAACTGCTTTTTCCCCCTGAAGACGTCCAAAAGCAAGAAGTCTCGAATAGACCATTACCGTTCTTCCTTTAAGATTAAATTTTTCTAATACATTTGAAAAATCTTGCTCGGTTACGTTTGTATTTTTAATATTTTTAAATAAAATCATAGGAAATTAATTAATAATTTTTTCTACCATTTTATTTATATTTTTTATGGAATTGAAATTAAAATGAGTGAAATCTTTTGGTGGTATCACTATGGAAAAATATTTCTCTAATTCATCGATTAACATGATAGTTCCTAGACTATCAAGAATAGCATCATCTAGGAGATTCTCTTCTTGACTAACATTTTGATTTATTACTTTTTCAAGCAACTCAATAATTATTTTTTCATCTACATACATAATTCTTTTGCCATTTTTTTAAGAGTACTCGTTAATATTTTTCCCGATTCACTTTTTGGGAATTTTTTTAAGAAAAAGATCTTTTTTGGAATACTCCTAGGTTGTAAATTATTCCTAAGGTGTGAATCAAGTTTTTCTTTGTCAATAAAATTCTTTGCGATAATAAAAGAATAAATTTCTTCTCCATACTTCATATCTTCTACACCAACAGTCGCAGCATCAATAATATCAGTGTACTTTCTGATAACATCATCTATCTCTATAGGGTTAATATTAAATCCACCTTTTTTTATTATTTCTTTTTTTCTTCCAGAAATTATGAGATATCCTTCTTCATCCAAAATTCCCAAATCTCCAGTTTTAAACCATCCGTTATCATAAGCAAGGTTTGTTTCATCTTCCTGGTTGTAATACTCTCCAAAAAAAGATTCTGATTTTACAACTATATTTCCATTTTTGCCGTGCTTTATATCATTACCATCATTATCAATAATTTTTAGAACACAATTTATCGGTCTACCAACAGATTCTGGCTTCTTATCCTGACAATCATCATTTACAGTCATAAATAATGACTCTGTCATTCCGTATTGCTGAGTTATTTTTTTGCTAAATATATTTTCAAATTCCAACTTATCTTTTAGTCTTAATTTTGATGTACCACAAATTATATGATCGAAATTTGGCATCTCCTCCTTTGTTTTTTTTCTTATTGTCGTCAATATTGGAATCATAGATGGAGTAATATGATATATTGAAGCATGATTTAATTTTGAAGAAATCAGTACTTTTTCGGCATTAAATGCATTTAACACCCCTCCATATAGGACTTGTCCCCCAGAAATTAATGCACTAATAAAACTGTTATATAGTCCATGAGCATAAAAAAGTGGAGAAGTGCACAAATAAACTGGTCTTACATCAATGCTAAGCCTCGTATTGAAAGACTGAATATTCTTGACTATGTTACTTAGTGACAATGGAACACACTTCGGAATTCCAGTTGTACCAGAAGAAAAAAATAATATCGATGGTTGATTATTTTCATCAATATCAATCTTTATTTCCGAAAGAATTTCATACTCTTTTTCACTATCTTCTATAATTATTTGATTATTATTTTCCCAACCATCAAGTTCCGTATCAACAAGAAGATATTTAAAGTTTACAATTGATTTAATTTCTCTTAGCCGATCAAATGATATTTTATTATCAATTATTGCTGGAAAAATACCTGCCTGCCAACAAGCTAGAATTGACGGCATATAAAGTGATGGTTTTGTTAATATTAATCCAATGCATTCTCCACGGCTAATACGACTATCAAGAAGGCTTTTTATGAAAAATGATTTAAGAAACAGATCATTGTAGCTATAATCTCTTTCCTCTAATATATCGACTAAATATGACTTTGAGCCAATACTGCGAAAATATTCTCTCAAAAGAGATTGTACTGTGTTGTTATGATTTTTATTCATTTAAACTTAGTAATGAGGAGAAGTTTGATAATTTCAGTCTAATCAAAATAGTATGCATCTAAAACATTAATTCTCAAATGCATGTGCAATATTTACATATAAGGACCAATCAACTATCTGTCGAATAGGCTGTTACTCTTGCAGGTGCTCCATCAAATCCAATTAACTTGAGTGGAGAAACTATAAGATAAATATTATTTGAGCTTAATGATTTAATATTTGTTAAGTACTCCACAAGAATTACATTGTTCTCAAAAAGTAACTTATGATTTGGGCTATCAAGAGAACAATCATTCCCAAAATAGGCGCTATCTGGAGATGGAAAATCTAGAGCTAGGAGCTCGATACCATGATTTATTAATAATAAAATAGCTTCTTTTGTTAGATAAGGCCAATCCTTATAGTACTGACTTGTCCCCCAAAACCTACACCAGTCAGCTCTTAAAACTAATCTTCTGATTTTTTCACAAAGGAAAGGTTTAAGATGCTCTTTCTCAATTATCGAACCAGGATCCAATACTCCAAGATTAATTACTTTTGCGTCACCTATTAATGCATCCATAGGAAATTGGTCAATAGTTGCGCCGTCTTTTAGAAAATGCCTCATTGCGTCAACATGTGTGCCACAATGCGAACCCATAGTAAATTTCCGTGTTTCTCTTCCTTCTATCTCGATCCTGCCTAAAATTGAAGATTCAAATTTATGATGAGATGGTGTTGGATAGGTCATCATTCCGTCTTGTAATGGTAGGGTTAAGTCGATAATTTTCTTTTTAGTCAAAATTCACTCCTATTAAATACTAACCTTGTTCCTGTCCAAAATATTTATTATTTGCTGGTATTTCATTCATGAAGCGGCCTTTTTTTACTAGTTCTCTTGCAATGCTATTTAATAGGTCTTTTGGCGCATCTGTTTGATTAACTTTACATAGTTCAATAATGATTGATTTTGGATCAATATTAAATGATCTTGAGACTTCTAAAATTTTTGGCATATAACTTGAATGAAACCCAGCAAACCCAGATACAACATCAAGGGTGCTCCATGTAACTTCTCTAGCTACCTTGTCTGATATTTTTTCACTAAAGTTAAGTAAATCAATATAATTTATGTTGGTTTCAATTCCATATCTACCTAAAACACTCAAAAATTCTTCTATCGGAGTATTGCCAGCACCTCTTCCAAATCCCTGAATAGTTGTATCAATCAATTTAACTCCCTCCTGAACGCAAACTAGAGAATTATAGGTCGATAAGCCTAAGTTATCATGACCATGAAAACCCAATTCCACTGTTGGATGATTTTCATAAAATACATTTATATATTTTCTTATTTCATCAGGTAACATACTACCTGATGAATCTACCAAATATATTGTTTCAATTCCGCAATCTATCACTATGGAACAAACTTTTGAAAAAGTATCAGGAGATACAACATAAGATTTCATAAAATTGACAAATACTTCAATACCTAAATTTTTTGATAATTCAATGAATTCAATCGCTGAAGACACATTCTCAATATCTGTACCAATCCTTAAAAAATCAATGTTATTATCAGCCGCTAAACGGACATCATCAAGTGATGCAACTCCAGGTATGCAAAACATTCCCCATTTTGATTTATTAATTGCAGATGCTGCAGCTATCATATAGTTCAAATCACTTTCTGCCGCTTTGAAACCTGTATTTAATGATGCACCAAGTCCGATTCCATGGCCTACTTCAATATAATTAAAATCTAATTTATCAAGACCACTTACTATCATTGATGTATCTTTTGAAGTATATGCAAAGTTATTCGCATAACTTCCATCCCTTAAAGTGCAATCAAGGAACTTAATATTATTATTAGAGTCAATCATATTTCCTCATTTTTTATATAATGATTTGTGGTTGTATTTTAACAACCAAAAAAGATGAAATAGAAAAAAATATAATTAAAGTTTACACTAATATAATAGCTTTTTTTTAAAAAGCATTTATATATTTCCGTTTTATTAGAAGGTCTTTTGCCTTAATTAATATCATTTAAATCATTACCTACAATAACAGCCTTTCCATTTTCAATTTTTATAATCTTACTGCAATTACTTAAAGTGGAAGTTCGATGAGCTATCATCAAAATCGTCTTTTCTTCACCTAAATTATCAATTGCCTGCATTACTTTCATTTCTGTTTTGGCGTCCAGTGCACTAGTTGCCTCATCAAATATGATAAAACTTGAATTTCGATAGAGAGCTCGAGCAATTCCAAGTCGCTGTTTTTGACCTCCAGATAGGAATGCACCATTCTCTCCCACTCTAGTTGAATATTTATCTGGAAGATTTACGATAAAATCATGGAGCTGAGCAGTTTTTGCGGCACTGGTTACTCGGTCTAAATCAATATCGCCCTTATCTACCCCAAATGCTATATTTTTTTCAATGGTCGCATCGGCTAAATAAATATTTTGCGGTACATGCGAGATACAATCTTGCAATGTATTTATATTATTTTCATTCATTTCCTCACCATTAAAAAACATTTTACCTTCAGTTGGGAGTAAAAGACCCATAATGATATCAACTAGAGTACTTTTTCCACCTCCAGTTTCACCAACTATGCCTATTCGGTCTCCATTAAGAATTTTTATTGTTATTCCTGAGAGAGCATCGGGAAGCTCTGGAGAGTACCTAAAATTAATATTTTCTAGAATCAGTTCACTCATAAGTTTAGGGCTGGTATTTATTCGATTTGATTTACTCTCAAAAATAGATTGATCTAATAAATTGAGAACATCTCTTAAAGGATACTCCAATGCTTTTATTGATGTAACAGAGCTGTAACACTGCTGAAGAGTGGGCAACATCCTCTGTGCACCAATGGCAAGTGCTCCTAATACAGGTATAACTGAAATTATACCGCCATCCCTGCCCGACAAATACAAAGACAAAATAGCAATAATAACTATGCCGATAGTTTCCAAAATAAATCTGGGTGTAGCGCCGATGATAGAGTTGTTTCCTTGAGAAACCATCAAACCTGATATCACGCGATTGTAGATAGTAAAGTAATAATTTTGTGCATTTGAAATTATAACATCTCTGATACCACCCACCCCTTCTTGGAGGCATTGAATTGCTTTTGTAGATTCTTCTGCAATTAATTTACTATTATTTTTAACTTTCTTTGATGTAACTTTGAGTATAAGGAAATACAACAGAGCGAAACACGAAAAAGTCATTAACATTACTAATGGATCAATAATTATGAGCACACTGGTAACTCCAATAAATAAAATACTGGAACTAATTATAGTAACAATAGGCATCATAACGCCGAAAACAACATCACCACACTTATTGAATACCACGTTAATTAATTCGCTACTATTCCTATTAACATGTATTTGGTATGGTTGAAAAAGACTTCTTCGATAAATATCTGCACTCAGTTCTGCTCCAGCAGCAAACAACAGCTTTGTAGAAACTGTTAATAATAAAATCCTTGTTATTCCTGCTATGATCGCAACCACAATAAAACCGATAGTTATTGCGATTCTGAGCTCATCCGGGGAATCAAGTTGCAGAAAATTATTTATTGGTTTTACATATTGATTATTAAAAACTGTATCGGGTGTTGCGATCACACTTAAAAAAGGCAAAACAGCCGTGATCGTGAACATTTCAGCTATTGATGCAAAGACCATAAGCAACAACAGGAGCTTAAAATGTAACCTCCGACTAATCGTCAAATGACCCCATAATTTTATTATATTGTTTACTATTTTGGTATTTTCATTCATGTGATACATACTCAGACTTCATTAGAGAAAACAAGAAATTAAATTTACACTTTAATTAAATTAATAGTGCTTAATAAGATTATTCAGTTTTTTTGGAAAACTATTTTTAGAAATTATTGAGACTTAAACTCATCAGACATCATCAAGGCTTGCTTTTTTGCTTCTTTTAGATCTGCAGCAACCATCTCAGCACACATTTCTTGAGGAGTTATCTCTGGAACCCAACCCAATTTAGACTTTGCTTTTGATGGGTCACCCAGCAAAGTTTCGACCTCTGTTGGACGAAAATAGCGCTTATCTATTCTAATAATCACATCACCAATAGACGCTTTTACATCTGAGGAATCATCTATTGCTGTCAGTACACCCTGTTCCTCAATGCCCTTCCCCTTGAATTCAATAGTCATTCCTAGTTCTCTTGCTGACCAATAAATAAATTCACGAACACTATGTTGCTCACCAGTTGCTATGACAAAATCTTCAGGCGTTTCTTGCTGTAGCATCATCCATTGCATCTTGACATAATCTTTTGCATGCCCCCAATCTCTTAGCGCATCTAAATTACCTAAAAATAGACAATTTTCTATTCCAACAGTAATATTTGCCAAGCTTCTGGTTATTTTTCTAGTAACAAAAGTCTCTCCGCGCCTTGGACTCTCATGATTAAACAAGATTCCATTGCATGCATATATTCCATATGCTTCACGATAATTAGTAACAAGCCAATAAGCATAAAGTTTTGCTATTGCATAGGGGCTTCTTGGATAAAAAGGCGTTTCCTCTGTTTGCGGTATCTCACGAACATCACCATATAGCTCAGAGGTTGAAGCTTGATAAAATTTTGTTTTAGACTCTAGACCTAATACACGAATCGCCTCTAAAATTCTTAAGGGGCCAATAGCATCAACATTTGCAGTATATTCAGGACTTTCGAAACTTACAGCAACATGACTTTGCGCACCAAGATTGTATATTTCATCGGGTTGGATATCCTTGATAATTCTAATCAAATTGCTTGAGTCCGATAAATCCCCATAATGCAAAAATAATCGATTTCCTTGTTCGTGCTGATCTTTATAAATATGATCAATTCTTTGAGTATTAAGCGAACTTGCTCGACGTTTAATTCCATGTACTAAGTAACCCTTATCCAATAAAAACTCAGCAAGATATGAGCCATCTTGACCGGTTATACCTGTAATTAAAGCAACTTTTGTTTTTGTATTCATTTACACATTCTCAATATCTTATTTCATTCTTAAATCATGATAATTCTTTAAAAAATCGCTGTAAGTTCGATTTAATCCTTCCTCTAGGTTTATTTTAGCTTTCCACCCCAAAGATTTTAACACAGAGCTATCTAATATTTTTCTAGGAGTACCATCTGGTTTAGCTCTGTCAAACTTTAATATACCTTTGTATTTAACTATTTTTGCTATTTTTAACGCCAACTCCTCTATCGATATATCCTCCCCAAAACCAACATTAATGTGACCTTGTGAATCCTCAGTATTGCTGCGATATTTATCCAAACTAATATTCATAACATGAATCGTGGCTTCAGCCATATCATCTACGTATAAAAATTCTCTTTTTGGCTTACCAGATCCCCATATTAATACTTCAGGTTTATTTTCTATTTTAGCTCTATGAACTCTTTGAATTAAAGCTGGTATCACATGACTATTCTTATCATGATAGTTATCTCCGATACCATATAAATTTGTTGGCATAACACTCCTGAAGTCAATATTATGACTCAAGCTATATTGGCGGTTGTAACTCTCGCAAAGTTTAATTCCTAAAATTTTTGAAATAGCGTATGGCTCGTTGGTTGGTTCTAGATGGCCACTTAGAAGAGCGCTTTCTTTTATTGGCTGATGGGCAAATTTGGGATAAATACAGCTAGACCCTAAAAAAATTAATTTTTTTACGCCAGATAAAAATGACTGATGAATGACATTAGCTTCAATCATGATGTTTTGATATATGAATTCTGCTGGATAAGTATTATTTGCAAATATTCCTCCAACCTTAGCTGCACAGAGATATACTTGATCTGGTTTTTCTTTTACTAAAAACCTCTTTACTGCAGCTTGGTTTGATAAATCAAGCTGGTTACGAGACTTAGTAACTATATTCAAATATTTTTTATCCTTAAGTGATCGCAATATAGCTGATCCAACCATTCCTTTGTGACCTGCAATAAATATCTTTTGAGTAGAATTTTTCAAAATTGTCTCGAATTTTTTAATGATGAATGAAGTTTTATCTTTTTAATTAGAAACACAATTAAAATTATAAATAATCTCAAGGAAGATAAATATGAACTTCTTAATCAATTTAATCTCTCAAATCCAGTATGACAGATTTCATCATCTATCAATGAATCAATATCTCTTCCTTGCTCGCAATCAGAAATTAATCCGAAAATCGGATCAAGTAACTCTAGATAATGATCTACTAATTCTTGTGAATGAGAGGTTGATACATAAGTACTATTCGAAGCCAGAAAACCTTTCTTTAGCATTTCTTGAGTTACTAGTGTTTTGTATTTATTAGCTCTATCGCTTTTAAAAGTATATCCTGTTATTGATGGCAAGCCCCAGCTAAAAATATCTAACTGGTGCTTATGTGAAAGTTCTTGTATTCCTTTTCTTATATATAACCCTGTTTTTTTTATTTTTTCCCAAGATTTTTCTCTCTTCATTATTTCAAGAGTTTTAAGGGCAGCAGAGGGTCCAATTCGTTCGGTCCAAAAAGTACTGCTAATGAATGTACTCTGCGCAGATTCCATAATTTCTCTTCTGCCTATAACTGCAGTGATGGCATAACCATTTCCCATTGTTTTACCGAACATTGCTATATCAGGTTCAACACCATACCTAGTATGAATGCCTCCGAACGTTTCTCTGAAGCCAGATGTGCATTCGTCAAATATAAGAACTATGCCCTCATCTGAGGCTAATTGACGGACTTTTTCAAGAAAATTATCCTCCGGTTCGTTATTTCTTGTGACCTCCATTTTGATAACACCGATATTTTTCTCGCTCACAAGTGCTTGTAATTCATCGAAATTATTATAACTAAAGGGAAATACTGTATCGCCAAGATGCTCAGGTACCCCATTCGGTGATAAACCAGGAAGCAAATGTTCTTTCAAACCATCCTCAGAGTTACTATTTAAATTAACAGCAAGATACCAATCATGCCAGCCATGATAGCCACATATTG
>MDSW01031478.1_pt1 | contig 46970 bp, 38 predicted proteins | sample 811171 | NCBI WGS metagenome assembly MDSW01 (sample SAMN05326641, study PRJNA326480) | marine metagenome | isolation source: seawater | place: Atlantic Ocean: North West | collected 2012
AAAAAAGCCCAACTCAATTGAGTTGGGCTTTTTTATGAGGTTCCGAGCGGATTCGAACCGCTGTAGATGCTTTTGCAGAGCACTGCCTAGCCGCTCGGCCACGAGACCTTAAGTTTTAAGCAGAGCAAATTTAAAAAATTTAATTATTGTAGCGAATTATTTTTGTTTTCCTTTTAAGGTAACTGAAATTTTATCAAAAGATGCATTAATTGGAGGCTGTACCTTCTCAACCTCAACTTTTGCACTCCTTACTTTATCCAAACTTAATATTGCATCTAAAATTCTTTTAGCAGGTTGTTCAATCATATTTGAACGTATTTTCATTTGGTTCTTTACAATATCAATTGTTTTCACATAGTCTACTGTATCTTCTAAATTATCAGTCATCTCAACTTGTGAACTGTCTATATCTATCCATACATTGACAATAAAATGTCCACCTAAAACACCTTCTTCAGGTAAATGCCCGTGGTAGGAAAAAATCTTAATTCCTTTAATTGTAATCAAACCCATTATCTAATGTTATTTATTGCTGTTTCCATTCTGCTTATTGTCTCTTCTTTACCTAATAAAGATGCTATATCAAAAATAGATGGTCCCATTCCTAACCCAGTTATAGCAACTCTAAATTGGGGTAGTAATTTCCCCATTCCTAATTTACTATCCTCTAAATAATTTTTAAACTCAATTTCTATGTTTTCTGATGTGAAATCTAAAATTTTTTTAATTCTTTTCATTAATTCCTTAAGCTGTTCAGGAGTTTCAGCATTCCACTTTTTACGAATAGTTTTTTCATCATAAGTTAAAGGTGCAATAAAATAATACCTGCCCTCTTCCCAAATATCCTTGATGAAAGTTGCTCTTTCCTTAAGTTGTTTACAAACATTTTCTACAAAATTATCTTCCGTATTAATCCCATTTTGATTTAAAATATCTTTAAATTCTTTTGCTAATTTTTTGTTAGGTTTTTTTCGTAAATATTGTTGATTAAACCACTTTGTTTTATCAAAATCATATTTAGCGCCAGCTTTCCCTACTCTTTCTAAAGAAAAGTTTTCAATTAATTCTTCCATCGAAAATATTTCTTGTGTTGTACCAGGATTCCAGCCTAATAATGACAACATATTTATAAATGCATCAGGGAAAAATCCACTTTCTCTATACCCAGTACTATATTCATCTGTTTCTGGATCTAACCATTGTGTTGGAAATACAGGAAACCCTAATCTATCTCCGTCTCTTTTACTTAGTTTCCCATTCCCATCTGGCTTTAAAATTAATGGAAGGTGGGCAAATTTCGGCATTGCATCTTCCCAGCCTAAATATCTATATAATAATACATGTAATGGTGCTGATGGCAACCATTCTTCTCCTCTTATTACATGAGAGATTTTCATATAATAATCATCTACTACATTTGCTAAATGATATGTCGGCATCCCATCAGACTTAAAAATAACTTTATCATCCATATTATTTGTATTTACAACTACCCATCCTCTAATAATATCGTTAAGTTTTACTTCCTCATTTCTTGGCATTTTTATTCTAATTACATATGACTCTCCTGCTTCCATCCTCTTTTTCACTTCATCGTCAGATAATGATAATGAATTCTTCATAGTCATTCGTGTAATAGCATTATATTGAGGAGATGGAATGCCAGCTGCCTTAATTCTCTCTCTCATTGCAGTTAAATCATTTGGTGTGTCAAATGCATAATAAGCAAATCCATCCTTTACTAATTTTTTAGCATAATCTATATATATATTTTTTCTCTCAGATTGCTTGTATGGGCCATAATTACCGCCATCAATAACAGATTCATCTAATTCTATCCCGCACCATTTTAAAGCATCTATCAAATATTCTTCAGCCCCTTTTACGTATCTTTTTTGATCAGTATCCTCGATTCGTAAAATCATTTTACCATTATTTTTTTTTGCAAATAGATAATTATAAAGTGCTGTTCTAACACCTCCAATATGTAATGGGCCTGTTGGACTAGGCGCAAATCTTACTCTTACCTCTGACATATTTATAAATAATTAAATGCCAAAGATAATGTATACAAAAGTAATCGGCTATTATTATCAGATAAAAATTGTAATTTTGCATACAGTGGAAAATTCCAAACAACATATCTTTAATAAATTAAATGAATTTATAAGTAAATTCTATAAAAACCAATTAATCCGTGGAGGTATTTATTCTGTATCAGTCTTAATTATTTTCTTCATTGTTTTCTCCGTTTTAGAGTACTTTTCTCAATTTGATATAATTGGTCGTTCAGTACTTTTTTGGTCATATTTAATTTTAAACACCTACATAATATACAAATATGTTATTATTCCCTTGCTGAATCTAAATAGATACGGTAAAGTGTTAAGTATGAAAAATGCTGCCGTAATAATAGGTAAGCACTTTAAAGAAATAGATGATAAACTATTGAATATATTAGAGCTAAATAATATGAGTGATAGTGATAATTCTTTAATTGAAGCTAGTATTAATCAGAAAATATCTTCAATTTCTGGATTCCCTTTTACAAACGTAATCAACTTTTCGGAAAATAAAAAATATGGAAAGTGGTTAGTTTATCCGATTATAATACTTTTTTTATTTCTCATTACAGGAAACAAACATATTTTAACTGAAAGTTCTGCACGCATAATAAAGCACAATACTTTCTTTGAACCAAAAGCTCCTTTTAATTTTATTGTTAACGAAGATGATTTAACAGTAATAATGCAGGAAGATTTTCATTTAAAGCTAAATGTTACTGGTGATATGATCCCTGCAATGGTAAGTATTGAAGTAGATAATAATACTTTTAATCTACAAAAAATAAGCAGTACAGAATATGAATTTGTATTTAATAATGTTATTGCTGATAAGACTTTTTGTTTTTCAGGAAATGGTTATAAATCTAAACATTATACACTTCGTGTATTACCAAAACCAACAATTATAAATTTTAACCTTTTTATTTCTCCTCCAACGTATACAGATTTAAAAGAAATAAAACTAACAAATATTGGAGATCTAAATATACCTGAAGGAAGTAAGGTAAATTGGTTATTTGATGTAATAAATACAGATCGATTATATTTAATAATAAATAAAAATAAATTTTTAACAAAATCTAAAATAAAGAATAGGCTCCATTTTAATTATCTTTTTAATGAGGGCGAATCATATAAGATTATAACTGAAAACGACTTTGAAATATCTGACAGTATATCTTACCATATAAACATTATTAAAGATCAATATCCTTTTATTGATGTTGAACAAGAAATTGATTCAATAGCAGAAAAGATTTATTTTAGTGGGTCGTTAAAAGATGATTATAAAATAACTAAACTTGAATTATGTTATGAAATAATAAATAATGATAGTGTTGTAAATAATTCAATAAATGTCCCAATTAAGAAATTATCATCCCAAAACTTTTTTCATCAAATTGATTTTTCACAATTTAAATTAACTTTAGGAGATAATCTTAATTATTACTTTAAAGCATGGGACAACGATGGGGTAAATGGTTCAAAATTTACAAAAAGTACCCAATTCAGATTTACTATTCCAACTAAAGAAAAACTAGATGAACAAATAAAAGTTGAAGAAAATAAGATTAAAAATGATTTGAAATATAGTATTAAGATGGCTAAAGATATCAAAAATGATATAAAAGCGATAGAAAAAAACATGATAGAAAAAAAGAGTCTTGGATGGGAAGACAAGCAAAAAGTTAATGACTTAATAGATAAGCAAAAAGAATTACAAAATCATATTAGAGAGTTAAAAGAAAAAAATTTAGCAAAACAAAAAAAACAAGAAAACTTTAAACCCATTTCACCTGAGCTATTAGAAAAACAAAAAGAATTAGAAAAATTATTTGATGAAATATTAAATGATGAAACTAAAAAAATGATAGAAGAATTGGAGAAAATGATGGAGAAAATGAATAAAGAAGAAATGAAAGATTTGCTTGATAAAATGAATAAACAAAAATCCGACCTGGAAAAAGATCTTGATAGAAATTTAGAGTTATTTAAACAACTAGAATTTGAACAAAAATTAGACGAGATTATATCGAAATTAAATGCCGTAAAGGAGAAGCAAAAAGAATTAAAATCTAAAACCGATGAAAAAGATTCAAAAAACAATGACCTTAAAAATCTCCAAGAGGAGCTGAAAAATGAATTTGAAAATCTGAAAAAAGAACTAAAAGATTTAAATAGCCTAAACCAAGAATTAGAAGAAAAAAATAACATAGAAGACACTGGGAAAGAAGAAGAGCAGATCCTAGAAAAAATGAAAGAAAGTAAAAGTCATCTTGAAAAAAATAAAAAGAAATCTTCATCAAAATCTCAAAAAGAGATTTTAGATAAACTAAATAGCTTAGAAGAAAAGTTGCAAAATATACAAACAAGTTCCTGCTCAAATCAACAAGTAGAAAATTTAGAGGCCTTAAGACAGATTCTCGAAAATTTAATTCAATTATCAATAAGTCAAGAAGAATTAATGCAAAACTCCAAAACAACACCAAGAAATAGTCCCTCTTATATTGAAATAGTTAAGGTACAAAAAAAATTAGTTGATGATGCAAAAATTATAGAAGACTCTCTTTTTGCTCTAAGCAAACGTGTTGTTCAAATTCAACATAAAATAAATAAAGAAATTACGTCTATCAAAAATAATATGGCTGATGCAACTAAAAATTTAGAACAACGAATTATAAATAAAGCAACCTCTGATCAACAATTTGCAATGACATCAGCAAACAATTTAGCGCTTATTTTATCTGAAATGCTAACACAAATGCAACAACAATGCTCAACCCCATCATCAAGCAGTAAGCCTAGTAATTGTAATAAGCCTAGTAATGGCAAGCCATCATTGTCACAGCTTAAAAAAATGCAACAGAGACTAAATGACCAAATGAAGGGTGAAATGGGGAAAAAAAAGGGGGAAAAACTTAATAATGGCCAATGTAAAAATCTATCAATATTAGCTCAACAACAAGAAATAATTAGACAGCAATTACAAGAGTTAAGAAATGAATTAAATCGTAATGGTGAAAAAAATACAATTGATAAAATGATAAAGCAGATGGAAGAAAATGAAATTGATATTGTAAATAATAAAATAACACAACAAACAATAAGACGACAAGAAGAGATATTAAGTAGACTGCTAGAAGCTGAAAAAGCAGAAAGAGAAAAAGAAAAGGAATCAAAACGAGAATCAAATGAGTGGCAATATGAGATTGTAAATGATAATAAAAGCTATTCCGACTATAAAAAAATGAAAGAGCGTCAATTAGAATTATTGAAAACAAAGCCCGCTAAATTATCTCCATTTTATAAAAATAAAGTTACAGAATACTTTAATGAACTAAGCGAAGAACTTAATGATTAGTTTTAATTCAAATATTGATTTTAAACTTAAAAATAAGGTTAAGTTAAAAAAGTGGATTAATAATGTAATAGAAAAAGAAGGGAAAAAATTAAACTTTGTAAATTTTATTTTCTGTGATGATAACGAAATGCTAGAAAAAAATATTAGCTACTTAAATCATATGACATATACTGATATTTTAACTTTTGATTATACAGAAAATAATATCATTTCTGGTGATATAATTATTAGTATAGATAGAATTACAGAGAATGCTAAAACTTACAATGTTACTTTTAAAAAAGAATTAAAAAGAGTAATTATACATGGAATATTACATCTAATTGGCTACAAAGATAAAAGCAAAAAAGAGAAGAAGATTATGAGAGAAAAAGAAGATTTTTATTTATCTTTGCAATTATAATAAACTGATTATCAACTAATTATAAAATTGTTTCCCGTGAAACATATAGTTTTTGAACATAAATATGATATAATAGTAGTTGGAGGTGGTCATGCAGGTTGTGAAGCAGCACATGCTGCTGCTAAACTTGGGTCTAAAGTTTTGCTTATAACACAAAACTTACAAACTATAGCTCAAATGTCATGTAATCCCGCTATGGGAGGTATTGCTAAAGGTCAAATTATTAGAGAAATTGATGCCCTTGGGGGGATGACTGGTATAATTACTGACAGTTCTTCAATACAATTTAGAATGCTAAATACATCAAAAGGGCCAGCAATGTGGAGTCCAAGAGCACAATGCGATAGAATGATGTTTGCGCAAAACTGGAGAATAGCGCTAGAAAAAAATAAAAATATTAGTTTCTGGCAAGATACAGTATCAGGGGTACTGTTAAAAGATAACAATATTATTGGCGTAAATACTAGTCAAGGGTTTAAAATACATAGTAAAGCTGTAATATTATGTAATGGGACATTTCTAGGGGGTATGATGCATATTGGTAAAAAACAGATTTCAGGAGGCAGAATGGGTGAAAAACCGTCAATTGGCATTACTGGTCAGCTTATAGAATTAGGATTTACTCATGGCAGAATGAAAACAGGTACACCACCCAGATTAGATGGAAGAACAATTGATTATAGTAAAACAGAAGAGCAAAAAGGTGATGAAGTGCCTGGTAAATTTTCATTTTCAGATACTAATTATGTAAAAAATCAAAACAGTTGCTACATAACCTATACAAACGAAGAGTGTCATGATATTTTAAAAAATGGATTTAAAAATTCGCCAATGTTTAATGGAATGATCCAAAGCACAGGGCCAAGATATTGCCCTTCAATTGAAGAAAAATTAAACAGATTTTCTGATAAAAATAAACATCAATTATTTATTGAACCTGAAGGAAGAAAAACAATTGAAATATATCTGAATGGATTTTCAACTTCACTTCCATATGAAATACAATTAAATGCGCTTAAAAAAATAAAAGGCCTGGAAAACGCAAAAATGTTAAGAGCTGGATACGCAGTTGAATATGATTATTTCCCACCAACACAATTAAAGCATTCATTAGAAACTAAAATTATAAATAATTTATTCTTCTGCGGACAAATAAATGGAACAACTGGATATGAAGAAGCTGCTTCTCAAGGAATAATTGCTGGAATTAATGCACATCAAAATATTTCTAATAAAGAAAAATTTGTTTTAACAAGATCTGAAGCATATATTGGAGTATTAATTGACGACTTGATTACTAAAGGAACAGAAGAGCCATACAGAATGTTTACTTCAAGAGCAGAATATAGACTTTTATTAAGACAAGATAATGCAGATGATAGGCTGACAATGAAAAGTTACAAATTAGGACTAGCAGATGAAAATAGAGCTACTAAACTATTAGGTAAAAGAGAAAAAAAAGATGGCTTATTGAAATTTTTAAGTAAACAAAGTATTGATCCGAATAAAATAAATCCAATACTAGAAAAAAGAAATAGCGCTAAAATAAATCAAAAAAAGAAGCTAAAAGAAATTATAGCAAGACCACATATTAAAATAAATGACCTAATAGTGTGTGATCAATATAAAGACTATATTAAAACGAATCAAATAGACAATTTAGTATTGGAGCAAGCAGAAATAAACGTTAAATATCAAGGGTATATGAATAAAGAAAGGGAAGCTGTAAAAAAAATGAGTTCATTAGAAAATATTATAATTCCATCAAATTTTGAATATGATAAATTACATTCAGTTTCAACTGAAGCAAGAGAAAAACTTAAAAAAATAAAACCAAACTCAATAGGACAAGCTACTAGAATTAGTGGAGTTTCTCCATCTGATATTAATGTCTTATTAATTTATATGGGTAGATGAAAAGAATTCAACATTGTAAAGTATGTAACTCTAAAAGCTTTAAAATTGCTTATAAGTGCAAAGATCATACAAAATCTAACGAGTTTTTTAATCTTGAGATTTGCAAAAACTGTAGCTTTATTTTTACAAATCCACGTCCTAATGATAAAGATTTAGCTAAATATTATATCTCCGAAAATTATATATCACATACAAATAAAAAGGAGACATTTTTTGATAAAATGTATCATATAGTAAGAAAATATGCAATTAAACAAAAAGTGAAGCTAATAAATCAGTTCTCTAATAAAAAATATCATTTAGATATAGGTTGTGGGACAGGAGAATTTCTGTTTTCTTGTGCTAATAATGGTTACAAAGTAAAAGGTGTTGAGCCATCATCAATAGCAAGAAAACAAGCAATTAAAAACTATAATCTTGATGTTATAGAATCTGTAGATCTAAAAAAATTAAATAAAAATACTTTTGATACCATTAGTATGTGGCATGTACTTGAGCATGTTCCTAATCTAAATGAAACTATAAAAAATTTATCTTATATCTTATCCAATGAAGGTACAATATTTGTAGCTGTACCAAATCATTATTCATGGGATGCAAATTATTACAAAGAATATTGGGCAGCATGGGATGTGCCTATACATCTATGGCACTTTTCAAAAAATACTATTACAGAAATCTTTAAAAAACATGGATTTTATCTAGTTAAAACTAAACCAATGATTTTTGATGCATTTTATGTTTCAATCTTAAGTGAAAAATATAAATATCGAAAAAAGAATTTTTTAAAAGGATTTTTAATTGGATTAATTTCTAATATAGTTGCAATTTTAATCAATAAACAGTATTCAAGTATAATATATGTATTTAAAAAGAAGGATTGACTTAAAATAAGCGCCTCTAATGCGTTTTATTGTTACTATAGTGGTTCAACATTAAAATTATTTAATCTTTAATAATTAGCTTTCTTTATATATAACTGATAATCAACACTTTAGTTATTATGGATAAAAAATTGATAAAGATTTATAGTTACTACAAAATTTCATATTTTTGAAAATAATTAATAAAATACTATGAAAAAATTATTATTGTTAATTCTGTTTATAGGTAACATTTCTTTATCATATAGCCAATGTCCAACTCCAACTGGTCTATATGTAACAAACATTAGTCATAATGTTGCTACTGCTAATTGGAATTCGGTTTCAGGAGTGGATCATTACAGAATAAGAACTAGAGAAATTGGCACTACTAGCTGGATAAATCTTTTAAATATTGACTCAACAATGAATTCTAGACTTATACCTTTATTACAGCCAGCCACAACTTATGAGTGGAAAATTGAAGCATATTGCGATAGTTCTAATCAATTAAATTCAAATTGGTCACTAGTAGATACTTTTACAACTAATGTCTTCGTTGCAGCTCCTTTTAACCCAATCATAATAAACAGTCCATCAAACTTGCAATGCAATAATCCTACAAATCTTGTATTAAGTGTTAGCCAAAATGCTAACGAACCAGATATACAAACAAGCCAAATAACATCTGATGGTGGTTATTTTAATATTGGAGCGCTAATGCTAGGAGATTCGGTAGGTTTTGCTAATCTAATTACAACATTAAACAACGTATCTATTACAATATCATTAACATTAAAAGTCGGTCTAATAACGAGTCAAAATTACGCTATAATAAATGCTTTTGATAGCACATCTTCAATAGTTGGATTTTTTACAATTGAAAACTTAACCAATGGTATAAAAGTAACGACTTCATCTCCAAACGATGGTAACAATTATACTAGTTCTTATACCAGCGATCTTCATTTTAATAATATTTTTATAAACCCACCATCAGCAGGGCCTCTAAATTTTTATGCTAATATTTCATCTGAACTTGGAGACCAATTTAATGATACTAGTTCGGTGCAAATATGGTGTAACACATCAACTCAAGAGCAAGGCGTTACGAGCTCTAAACTTTTAAAAATTGTTGATGCGCAAGGTAAAGATTGTGATGCTGTAGAAAATAAATTACTTCTATATATTTATGACGATGGAAGAGTAATAAAGCGTATAAATATTAATAACTAACTAACATTGATTGATTCTAAAATTTTTTATATATTAGCAATCAATTAAGATTCAATAACTTAAAACATTTATTATGAAAAAAATACTACTTATTAGTCTATTGACTATATTCTCATTTAATCAATCAGTTGCTCAATTGGCTGATGGTTCAATAGCTCCCGACTGGACGTTAACTGATGTGAACGGAACTGCTCATAACTTATATAATTATTTAGATGGAGGCTATACTATTTTTCTTGATTTCTCAGCTGTATGGTGTGGCCCATGCTGGAGTTATCATACTAGCGGTGCACTAGAAGATTTATATATGAATCATGGTCCTGCTGGATTTCCTAATGTAAGTGCAAATACAACAGATGATGTAATGGTATTTTTTATTGAGGGAGACGCAAACCCAATGGCTTGCCTTCAAGGTACTGGATGTGGAACACAAGGTGATTGGATAACAGGAACACCATATCCAATTTTTTGTACTGACGGTACCGTAAATAATGATAATACAAAAAACCTATATGCAATAGGTTACTGGCCAACTATATATATGATTTGTCCTGATAGAACACTTATAGAGGCGGGACAAAGTTCAAATCCTTATAGTCTTGTTTCATGTAATCCAGCCGCAACATATAATAATGATCCTAGAGTAATGTCATACTCTGCTGCATCAGTTCAATGTAATGGAACACTAGCGCCTGTAGTTAGTATTATGAACAATGGGATTAACAACTTAACTTCATTAGATATAACAGTAGATGTAACTGGTGCTACAACATTTAATACTACTGTGCCATGGACGGGTAATCTAAATACATATCAATCAACAAATGTGGTACTCCCTACACTTACTGGTTTACAAGGCTATGAATTTGTTATGATTACTGTAAGCAATCCTAATAGCGGTGGAGTAGATGGAGATTTAAATAACAACGTAACTGGATTCACTTCATATCCTCCAGGATCTTCAACAGGCCTTGGGCAAATTACTGCATCAATTACTCAACTTGGAAATACTCTTACAGCAAACGCTGCTAACGGAAATGGGCCATACACTTATACCTGGAATACAGGAGCAACAACACAAACAATAAGTCCAGGAGTTGGGGGTAGTTACTCTGTAACAATTGAAGATGCAAATGGATGCGTTTCAGACCCAGTGGCCTTTATATTAACTCTTACGACTAGTCTAGATGAAATAAATATTAATAATCTTAATGTTTATCCAAATCCATCAGAAGATGAATTTACAATAACTTTTAACAGTAAACTATCGCAAGGTTACAATATAAAAGTAATAAATATGCTTGGAGAAACTATTTATTCTGAAGAACTAAAAGATTTTATAGGTCCATATACAAATAAAATTTCGATGGATAAGTATTCTAAATCTATTTACTTTCTTGAAATAGAAACAGATAAGGGAAAAGTTAACAAAAAACTTATTCTGCAATAAACTAAAATGATTACTCATAAATTTTAAAAAGGCTCAAATTGAGCCTTTTTAATTTTATGTTAATTATACTAAAAATAACATCTTCAGATAAATTGAATCTATTTTTTGTGACTCAGGGAGGATTCGAACCCCCAACCCTCAGAGCCGAAATCTGATATTCTATCCAGTTGAACTACTGAGCCATTATAAGCAAAAATAACATTCCTCTTGTCAATAATTACAATTTTTAATAGATTATAAAGTTATCTCCTAATAATATTTTATTATTGTATATCAGATTTTTATTAAATTTATGCGAATCTATTTATCCTTTTTATTATGTTGTTGCACATTGATCCTAAAAGCTCAACTAACCGAGATAGGTAGTTGGAGAGATCATCTGCCATATCATAATTCAACATTTATATGTGAAGTTGAAGATAAAATATTTTGTGTTACAGAAAATGGTTTATTTTATTTTGATAAAATTGATAATAGCATAAATAGAATGTCAAAAGTAAATGGATTGTCAGATGTAGATGTTAAAAAATTAAGCTATGATCCCAATAACAAGAATCTATTAATTATATATAAAAATTGCAATATTGATATCTATAATGATGGACAAATAACAAATATATCTGATATAAAAGAAGAGATGATCCTTGGCGAAAAAACTATAAATAATATTTTTTATAGAGATGATATTGCATATTTAGCATGTTCATTTGGATTAGTTTTATTAGATACAAAATCTAATGAAATAATTGATACCTATAAAATAGGTCAAGAGGGTAATATTGTAAAGATTAATGATTGTACTTTTAACCAAGATTCTATTTATACAGGGACTTCAGAGGGTCTATATAAGGCAAGTATTTATGATGAAAACCTTTCTGACTTCAGAAATTGGTATAAAGAAACGAATTTTGGAATTGGATTAGACTATAATGCGTCATTTGAATATATTACTAATTATAATGGAGAAATATATGCAAAATATGCAGATAGTATTGTAATTAAATATGAAAATAATTATTGGCAAAAGCACATGATTTTTAACCAAAATATCAATCACCTTCACACATCATATAATGCTCTTTTTATAGTTTTTGATAGTGAAATTCAAATCTTCCATGCAGATGGAAATATTGAAAATATTTCCCAGAATATTTCTTCAGCCTATCATGCTATATATGATAAAAATGGAGATGTATGGGTTGCTGATTATGATAAGGATCTACTAAAATATAATTCTACGAATTTTGATCAACAAATTGATCCTGCGGGTCCAAGAACAGGTAATGTTTTTAAACTGCTAACCAATAATAATGATTTGTGGGTTGCTCCAGGAGGTTATTATAATAGTAGAGAAAATATATGGAATTATGATGGGGCATTCTTCTTTGAAAACAATTATTTTTGGGATTATAAAAGTAGTAGTGAAATTGGCGGCGCGTATGACGTTGTCAGCATAGCAGCTAACAATAAAAATAATTCTGAACTATATTTAAGTAGCTGGAATGGAGGTATCATAAAATTAGAAAATAAAGAGTATATAACAACATATAACTATTATAATACAAATGGGGCATTAGATACTGTAAGTATTGCAAACGTTAATGGATGGATTAGAATTTCTGACCTCTGCTTTGATAATTCACAAAATTTGTGGGCTATAAATTCACTAGCACAAAATCCTTTAGTGGTTAAAAATAGCTACGACGAATGGTTTTCATATAGAATTAATGGTATTGATGGGGCCACGAACTATTTTGAAGATTTGATAGTAGATAATTATGGTCAAAAATGGGGGATTATCAAAAACAATGGTCTTTTTGTTTATGATGATAAAGGTACACTTGAAAATTCAAATGATGATGAAACTCAACTCATTAATACTAATGTTGGCATGGGGAATCTTCCATCTTCAGAAGTCTATTGTTTGGAGATAGATATGGAAAATAATATTTGGGTTGGTACAGATAAGGGGATTACTGTTTTTTATTCTCCAGAGTTAGTATTTTCTGGGCAAAATTTTGATTCACAACAAATACTTATTCAGCAAGGTGAGTATGGTCAATATTTATTAGATACTGAAACAATTAAATGTATTGCAATAGATGGCGCAAATAGAAAGTGGATAGGAACAAATGGTTCTGGGGTATTTTTGCTATCAGAAGATGGAACAAATGAGATTCATCATTTTACATCAGAGAATAGCCCATTATTTTCTAACAATATTATTGATATCGCTATAAATAATATCTCTGGAGAAGTATTTATAGGTACTGAAAAAGGTATTATTTCCTATAGATCAGACGCAACAATAGGGTATGATTATCATAGTGCTGTAGAGATTTTTCCAAATCCAGTAAAAGACACATATAATGGCAAAATAGCTATCAATGGGCTTGTAAATAATTCAAATGTAAAGATTACCGATATTAATGGTAACCTTGTATTTGAATGTTACGCAAATGGTGGTCAGGCAATATGGAATGGGAAAATAAAAACTGGTGAAAGGGCAAGTACAGGTGTTTACTTGGTTTTTAGTACAAATATAGATGGTACGGAAACACTGGTGTCAAAGATTCTTATCATTAAGTAATGATAGAAAAAACTCAAGGTATTGCTCTACATTATAGCAAATATTCTGAAAGCTCCGTAATTGCTAAAATTTTCACTAAAGATTTTGGGCTCAAATCATGTATTATAAATGGTGTTAGAAAAAAGAAATCAAAATCAAAACTTGGTTTATTAAGACCCTTAACATTATTAGATATAGAAATTTATGAAAATTCAAAGCAAGGACTAAAAAGGGTTCATGAAATTTCATTAGCAAGGGTATTAGAAAAGATTACATTTGATATAAAAAGGACGTTGATAGCAGTTTTTATATCTGAAGTGTTATTAAAGACTTTAGTTGAAGATGAAAAGGCTGAAGATTTATTTTTTTATGCTGAAGATTTAATAGATAGTCTAGAAAATTTAGAACGAATACCGAATACTTTCCCATTACAATTTATGATTAATTTAAGTTCTTTCCTAGGGTTTTATCCATCAAAAGAAAATCACAATATGAAATATTTTGATTTAGAAAACGGATATTTTTCTAATAAAATAGAAACTAACTCACAATTTATCTATGGAGAAAATTTAGAAAATTTTAAATCCATATTATTTGGTGAAAAAAAGAATCTCCCGAAAAAAGTTAGAAAAAAATTACTTCTAATTTTGCTAGACTATTATAAGTTGCATTATTACGAATTAAAAAATTTAAAATCTCATAACGTTATTGAAGAATTAAATGAATAAAAACATACTATTTTTTATTTTTTTAACTTGTCCATTTTTATTATTTAGCCAAGAAATCCTGATATTAGACAGTCTCTTTAGAACTCCTATAGAAAATGTTCATCTAATTAGCAAAGAGATTGGTGTAAGTACAAATAAAAAAGGTGTTGTTGATATAAGTAACTTTAAAAATTCTGATTTAATAGAAATATCCCATTTATCATATAATTCAAAATTATTAATCAAATCGGAATTAAGAAACACCATTTTACTTAAATCCAAAATGAAGATTCTTGAAACAGTAGAATTTATTGATGAAAAAAAATCAGTTATAGGATGGGAAATTATTGGCGGTAAAAAATTAACTGCAAAAAATATTGTTTCAAAATCAACGGCAGAGCTGCTTACTAATAATAGCGGAATAACATTACAAGAAAGTCAACCTGGTGGTGGAAGCCCAAACTTTAGAGGAATGGAGGCTAATAGGCTATTATTAGTTGTAGATGGGGTTACATTAAATAATGCAATTTATAGAAGTGGTCATTTACAAAACAGCTCAAGTATAAACCCATTCTTTGTGAAAAATATCAATATACTTTCTGGACCTGCATCTGTTGCGTATGGAAATGGAGCTTTGGGAGGAGCGCTACATTTTAATACAATTTCTAATAATCAAAAAGAAAATAATATTATCGTACACCAACAATACGAAACTTCTTCTAATGGATATATTTTTAATTGCTTATTAAATTATAGTAATGAGACTATATTAAATACTTCAGGATTTTCTTTAAAATCATTTGGTAATTTAAAAATGGGGAAGAATAGATTACATAATTATACTAAATGGGGGAATGAACCCTTTATAATAAATAATAATCGTCAATTATATACAGATTTTGAGCAGATTGATTTGATGCATAAAACTATTTTTAATATTAATAATAAAAATAGTTTGTTACTTAATTATCAATATTCAACTACTTTAAATGTTTATCGTTTTGACAAAATGAATGACTCTAATGCTTTTGGTGAGCCAAAATATGATGAATGGTATTATGGTCCTCAAAAAAGATTTTTTCATACTATTTCCTGGAAGAATATAGCGCCGAAAAAGTTATATGATGAATTTAAACTAACATTAGGATATCAAAAATTAGGTGAGTCTAGACACCATAAAAAAGTAGAAGAAACATTGATTTCCAATAGATATGAGAATGTAAATGTATATGATTTTTTAATGGATTTTGACAAGAAATTATATAAAATATCTTTATTATATGGTGTTGGAATACGATATCAAGATGTTCACTCAAATGCAGATTTATCCAATGCCAAAAATGAGAAGTTTTACAACCAAACACGTTATCCAAATGGAGGGAGTATAGTAAATAATTATTTTGCTTATAGCCAAATAAAAATCCCTTTAGCTAGCAAATTAAATTTATTGCTTGGAGGTAGGGTAAATAAAAATCAATTAACCGCTAATTTTGACAATAATAGTTTTATTTTTTCTCAAATAAGAAATAGTAACCGTTCAATTATTAAATCCCTACTTTTAGATTGGAAGATTAATAATTATACCAAAATTAAAGCCTCTTATTATGGTGGTTTTCGAAACCCAAATATTGATGATATTGGTAAAGTTTTTTCAAAAAATGATAGGGATGTAGTTGTTCCAAATAAAAATCTTCAGCCAGAATATAGTGACAATGCTGAGCTTATACTAAATTTTCAATACCCTACACTAGAAATTCAGATGCAAGTTTTCAATACCAAATTAAACAATGCTATTAGCAGAGTATATAGTAAATTAGATGGATTAGATAGTATTGTTTATGACAATGAACTAATGAGAGTTCAAATGAATAAAAACATTGAATCTGCAAATATACAGGGCTTTAGTTTGTTTATAAAAAATAATTTGTTAGATAGATTAAATATAATCTCAAATTTTAATTACCTAAAAGGTAAGGGGTCAACTGAAAGCCCAATAGCCCATATACCTCCTTTTAATGCAAGTGTTACAATTAATTATATATATAAAAAGAATACACTTAATTTTTATACTAAATACAATGCTCATAAAAAAATTGAAGAATATGACATTGCTGGTATTGACAATTTAGACGAGGCTACTTTAAATGGGAATCCAATGTGGTATACCTTTAATCTCTACTACAGTTACAAAATTAATGAATCCCTAAATTTTGCATTTTGTATTGAAAATATACTTGATATTCATTATAAAAGATTTGCTTCTGGTATAAGCGCTAGTGGTAGAAATTTAATTTTATCTTTGTCATCTAAATTCTAAACTAAAAATGAAAAAAATTTTATTAGTTTTTGTGTCAATTACTATATACAGTATGGCTATTTCTCAAATTTGGGAAGATCAGCTCTTAATTCAAAATCAGAATGCAACAATTGAAGATAAAATCACTGCTTTTGAAAATTATAAATCCAAAAATCCATATGTAAAAGGTAATGGGTATAAGCCTTATGAGCGTATATTATACTTTCTAGAAAAAAGGATACCAGATAATGATGTTTTTCCATCAGATGCTTTATTTATAGAATGGCGAAAAGAAAAAGAAAAATTAATTAATGCTAGACATAATTCTTCCTCTAATTGGGTTCCTTTAGGTCCTTTTGATACTCCTATTATAGTGTCTAATGGAAAAAAAAGAGGAAATGGAAGGGTGAATGCAATATCATTTGATCCTTTTGACCCTGATATTATATGGTTAGGAACGCCAGCGGGTGGGTTATGGAAGACTATAGATGGAGGTAATAATTGGACAACAAATACTGATAATCTTCCAGTAATGGGTATTTCCTCTATTATTATTCATCCAACAAATAATCAAATAATGTATATCGCAACTGGAGATGGAGATGGGGCAGATACATATAGTATTGGTGTTTTAAAGAGTTTGGACGGAGGTAATACATGGAATACGACTGGTTTAAGTTATGGCGTTAATCAAAGTAAACGAATAAACAAACTAATTATAAATCCTAATTATCCAGATAGCTTAATAGCTGCTACAAATAATGGTATTACAATATCTCCAGATGGTGGAATAACCTGGAATAGTACACTTACAGGAAGAATAAGAGATATAGAGTTTAAACCAAATAATCCTTCTATAATTTATGCAGCGCTTGATGCGTCAAGTGGCGCTTCTAAAATTTATAAAAGTACAAACGGTGGAGCTGGATGGGCTATTTTAGGGGGTGGACTACCAACAGGGGGTTTAGATAGAATTTTATTAGGAGTAACTCCAGACAATCCAGATGTCGTATATGCCCTTATTGCAAAATCTGATGCAGGATTCTATGGTTTTTATAAATCAAATGATGAAGGGGTAAGTTGGTCAACACAATATGATTGTCCAGACCCAAATAATGGCTGTAATATACTAGGTAGAAAAACAGACGGAACATCTGTTGGTGGACAATCGTGGTATGATATGAGTTTGGCAATATCTCCTATAGATGAAAATATTATTTATGCTGGAGGAATAGCTCTGTGGGAATCTAATAATGGTGGGCTAAATTGGAATATTGAAGCTAGTAGTGGTAGTGGAAGTTATGCATATATGCACGTAGATCAACATACATTAGAATATAATCCAATAAATAACTCATTATACGCCGGAAATGATGGCGGAATCTATAAATATGTAGATTTCTTAAATGATTGGGTTGATATTAGTGACGGATTAGAGATTTCACAATTTTATCGTTTAGGTATTTCTAAAAGTAATAGTGATATTTTAGTTGCTGGGGCACAGGATAACGGTACTGAAAGGCTATCTTCAAATTATTGGGATGCGATTAGAGGCTCTGACGGTATGGAGTGTATTATTGATCCTTATGATGTAAATACTATATATTCATCATCACAATATGGAGGAATAAAGAGAACATATGATGCCGATAATCCAAGTGGAGCAACATGGTCTGACTTTAAACCTGTAACATATGACGGAGCCTGGGTTACTCCATATAAAATGCATCCATTAAATAATAATATGATAGTTGCTGGTTATGATGAAGTTTATAGAACTACAACTGGTGGCGCATTTTGGGATTCTATTTCAAATCTTCAAATAGGTCAATTAAGAATAATTGCTTTAGCGCCATCTGATGAAAATGTAATCTACGCATCTACATATGCTACATTATACGTAACATTTGACGGAGGAATTAACTGGAATAGAATTGATAATGGTCTTCCAAATTCTATTTCAGATGTAACGGTTTCAGCAAATAATCCAAATTGGGTTTGGGTAACTTGTTCAAATTATACTAATGGAGACAAAGTCTATGAATCAACAGATGGGGGAAATACCTGGTCTAATATTTCTGGCACAAATCTCCCTAATTTGCCAGTAAATTGTATAGTATACCAAGATTTAACTAATGACGACTTGTATATTGGTACTGATATTGGTATTTATCATAAAGATAATACTATGAGTGAGTGGCAACCTTTTATGACTGGCCTTCCAAATGTAGAGGTAGCTGAATTAGAAATACATTATGGGTCTGGAAAAATTAGAGCCGCAACTTACGGGAGGGGTATCTGGGAAAGTTTATTATATTCACAACCTAATAAAATTACAAATAACTTTCAGTCCTATATAAATTTTTATCCAAATCCCACGAAAGATTATTTTACAATAAGCATTCCTTTAAGTAATATTCCGAAAAATCTTACTATAAATATATATAATACATCAGGGCAAATTTCGATGACTGAAAAAATAATATCTCCTAATCAAAAAATTAATGTTTCTAATCTAAAATCTGCGTATTATACATATGAAATTATAGGAGATGGAATTAAGCCTATACGAAATAAGTTAATTATACTGCCCTATTAAAGAATAGCGTCTAGTTCTATTATATATTTCTTTTTTTGCTTACCTGGCGCAAAAATAATCCCTAGACTAATTACAACTTCATCTTTTTCTCTATAAGCCTTAATTAATAATGGACCGCCCATAAAATCTTTACTCATTCTCCATAAGCCCCTATATTTATACTTATTAATGTCAATGGGAAATCTTTTTTCTATTTGAACATAATTATTCTTTTTATTTCCAAACAGTGTGTTTCTAAGAACTGAATCAACTTTATTTATTAGAAATTCATTAAAATTATATTCATCTATATTTTTTAACCTAAATACTAATATTTGCTTTATTAAATCTTTATTTGGAGGATTGTGTGATGCCCAGAATAATTCCTTATTATCAGTTATGGTAATGTAATCATTAGGGATATTGACATTAATGCCATAATTATTTTTTATACTAATATGACTATTAGGTAAATTTAATTTTAACTTATCAAGTTGTCGATTATAGATAATTTCTCTATACTTTTCAAAAGCTTTAATTAATTTATATTGACTCTTTACATTTTTCAATCCGATATTAATAACAATTTGTGGATATGCCCATAAATTTATTATAATTGAGTCTTCCTGCTGATCACTAAATAAGATAATATTTTTGTGAGTTTTAAAAATCCTACTAAAATCTATTGATCTTATCTTTATTATATTAAAAAAGGGTTCTGGTTGTTGTAATCCAGGATACTCTTGTTTAAATATTGAATCCGCAATTATATCAGGGTATTTTTTCCAAATTTTATCAGGTATAACTACTACTATATCTTCTAATGAACCAGTAGAAGCTGGTAATATTTGCTTGTTATCTGTACAAGAAAGAAATAGTAAAAATAGAAATAATAGCAGCTTAGGCATTTTTTATCCAGTTGGTAATATTATTTTTTCGCCGGGCTTTAGCTGATTAGAATTTAAATTATTGTGTTTAATTAATTCGTTAACACTTATTCCTTTATATTTCTTTGCAATATCCCAGAGTGTATCTCCTTCTTTTACAATATATACTGGATTGTCAATTATATCTTTTTCATTTATACTACTATCTTTTACAAAAAGGACTAATTGTTGGCCAATTGATAAATTATCATCCTTCATTTTATTCCATTCCCTAATAAAATTCACAGGGATATTATTGGATTGAGCTATTTTACCCAAATAATCACCTTCCTTGACCGTGTATAATAAGCGTGTTTCGTTGATCAAAATTTCTTTTTGATCAACTGCGCTTACAAATTTATATATTGATTCTTCATTACATACAAAATCTATTATGCTATATGTGGGTAATTTTATTGTAGTGTTTTTTGGAAAAATATTTTTAGTTATACTTGGGTTTAGTTTTTCTATAATTTCTTCATCCACACAAATTGCTTGTTCTAACGTTTCAAAATCTACTTGCATTTTTAATTTTACGGTATCCGTTTCAGTTATTTGAGCTTCAATATTTATAACTTCAATTGAATGTTTATTATAATAATTCATGACATAATTCACGGCAATAAATGCTGGTACATATCCTCTTGTTTCTCTTCTTAAATATGGTCTTAACTCCCAATAATCATATAAACCTGTTTTTGCCATAGTTCTAGTTAAATAGCCTGGCCCTCCATTATACGCAGCTAATACAAGACTCCAATCTCCAAACATCTCATATAGTTTAGAAAAATACTGGCATGCTGATTCAGTAGATTTTATCGGATCTAACCTCTCATCACAATATGATGTTACATCTAAATTATATTGTTTGCCAGTTTTATACATAAATTGCCATAATCCTCTTGCTCCAGATCGTGATCTTGCTTTTGGATTTAATGCAGACTCTACAATTGCTAAATATTTAAACTCTAAAGGGATATCGTATTTGTCCAAATATTCTTCAAACATTGGAAAATATATTGGTGCTATCCCTAACATCCTAGATACTAATTTTTTATCTCTACCTAGATATGACTTAATTGAATTCTCAACATACTTATTGTATACTAAATCAAATGGCGTTTGTTCATTAAGTATATTAAGCCTTTTGGAAAACAATATACTATCTGCTGCATTTTGATTTATAGACTGTACATTAACTAAACTATCAGATTGTTCATCAGTTTCTGCAACAGCATAAAAATGTGTATAAAATAACAATACGAAAAACCCAAGTATATTTTTTTTCATTATTAAATTTGGTTACAACAAACTTCGTAAAATATATTGTTGTAGTTCTAGGAATTCAAGTGTAGTTTTTAACTATAATGTGTTGATTAGGTGTTTTGAGAAGCTTAAGAGTTCTCGTTCATGAAATGGTTTAGCCATAATTTGAGTGCCGAAAGGCATCCCTGAATTATCTTTTCCTATAGGTAATGAAATAGCAGGATTACCTGTTAAATTTGCTAAAACAGTATAAATATCTTCAAGATACATAGATACTGGGTCTTCATCCTTTCTATTTAATTCAAAAGCTGTATGAGGAGTCGTAGGGCCTAAAATAAAATCATATTTCTTAAAAATTTCATTAGTTTTATTTTGAATTAATCTCCTCATTTTTTGTGCTTTAGTATAATATGCATCATGATACCCGGCACTTAACACAAATGTTCCGAGCATAATACGTCTTTTAACTTCGCTCCCAAATCCTTCTGTTCTAGTATTAAAATAGGTAGTTTCAGAACTATTAGAATCCTTACTTCTATATCCATAATGTACTCCATCAAACCTTGCTAAATTTGAAGATGCTTCTGCTGTAGATAGAACATAATAAGTAGGAACCAAATAGTCAAAGTAAGGGAATGTTACTGGTTCAATAATATGACCCTCATTTTTTAATTTTTTAATTTGATTTTTAATTTCATTTTTAATATCAGAACTTAGCCCTTCACTATTAAAAAATTCTGGAAAATATGCAATTCTTTTAGTTGATTCATTAATTGTAAAATTGCTGTATTCTTCAACATTTCTAGTAGATATTGTACTGTCATAATCATCTTGTCCAGATATTACTTCTAAAATAATAGCGGCGTCCTCAATTGTATTTGTAATAGGTCCTATTTGATCAAAGGAAGATGCAAAGGCTATAAGTCCATATCTAGACACTCTAGAATATGTTGGCTTTAGACCAACATTACCACAGAAAGAGGATGGTTGTCTTATTGAACCTCCCGTGTCACTTCCAAGGGCAGCTAAACAAAGCTTTGCTTTAACAGCAGCTGCAGATCCTCCAGAAGAGCCACCGCAAACTTTTGTGGTATTAACTGGATTTTTACATGAACCATATATCGAATTTTCATTTGCACTGCCCATTGCAAATTCATCACAATTTAATCTACCAATAATTATTGCGTCCTCTTTTATTAAGCGATCAACAACTGTAGCATTGTATAGTGAATGAAATCCTTTTAGGATTTTAGATGATGCTGTTGATTTATGATTCTTATAACATATATTATCCTTAATTCCTATAACCATTCCAGCTAATTTTCCAGCTGTCCCTTTTGATATTTTATCATCAATCTTTTTAGCTTGATTTAATGCTTCACTATCAAATACCTCAACAAAAGCATTTAAAGATTTATACTCTCGTATATTTCTGATATATGCTTCAGTTAAATTATAGCAGTTGGTCTCCCCATTTTTTATAGCATCTTTTATGCTATTTAAAGAGTGGTAGTTCTTCAATTTTTTAATTAATGTCTTGATTCTCCTTTGAATCATCTTTAGAGGCGTTCTTAAATTCCTTTATACCTTTGCCCAATCCCCTCATTAGCTCAGGAATTTTTCTTCCCCCAAAAAGTAAAAGGACTAAAACAACTATAACAATTAGTTCTGGTGCTCCTAAAGCAAACAACAATATTGATTTCATAATTAGTTTATTTATTTTACAAAAATAGTAATTTCTTTATTAGTCTGCTCTATAAAGCCAATGTGATGGATTTTGCTTTTCATAATTGTTCCAAATCTCAAAATGAAGTTGAGTCTTTTGTTGCTCTTTATTTGTCATAACTACTCCTATTTTTTGTTTAGAATATATTTTTTCACCCATTTCAACGCTTAACTCAGATAAGCCTGAATAAACACTAAAATACTCACCATGATTTATTAATACTACTTTGCCTTCACCTTTAATTAAAAAAATTCTTGAAACCTTTCCGTCAAAAATAGCTCTTACTTTTGCTCCTGGGTCTGTTGCGATATCTATACCATTATTTTGTGTTTCTACATTTTTAAATACTTCATGTTTTTGTTTTCCAAATCGCTTAATAATAATTCCTTTATCAAGTGGCCATGGTAATTTCCCTTTATTTTCTAAAAAGTTATCTGAAAGTTTTTGTGCTTGAGGTGTTAATTTGTAACCTTTATTTTTTTTCTTTTCTCTTTCTTTTTTAATCTCTTCTTCAATTATTTTTCTAATTCTTGAATCTAATTCTTTTGCGACATATTGTTGTTTTTGTAATTCTTTCTTAAAATGAACTTCTGATTTCTTTAATTTCTTTATTAATGTTTTTTTATCCTTCCTTTTATCTTCTAGATCTGAAACTTCTATCTTCTTTGATTCTATAAGTAACTGTTTATTCTCTTTAACTTTATTTAATTCAATTTTCTGATTTTCCAAATTAGATATACTTATAATATATTCATTTTTAGTATCTAGTATTATTTTAGCTTGATTCTTTCTATTATCAGAATACTGCTTTAGGTATTTCACTCTCTTATATGCTTGATTAAAACTTGCTGAGGAAAAAATAAAGGCCCAAATATCATATGAATACATACTTCTATAAGTATAATATAACATTTTAGCATATTCATCTTCAAGCTTTTTTAAGTTTCTTTCTTGACCATTAATTTTATTTTGATTATCTATTATTTTTAGTTTGTTATTATTTATCTGCTTTTCAATAATAATTATTTCTGCATTTAGGATTTGTAATAAATCTTCTCTACTTGTCACTTGATTATTTAAGAGTACTAAATAATCAAGTGATTTTTCTTTATTTTTTTTTGTCTTTTCTAAAAGTGTGTTAGTATACTTTATATCCTTTTCAATTTGTTCCTTTTTTTGCTGTAATATCTTCTTGTTTTGCGAATATAAATTGGCTGCAAATAAAAAAATTACTAAAACTAAAAGTTGTTTATTGTTGCCTAACATAATTTTTTGGAATTATAAAATTCAATTTATGTGGTTTATTAACTTCAGCTTTTGTAAAGTTTAAGTTAAGGGATATTTTAGTTGGATTTTTAAACTTAAAAAACAACTTATTTGGAATTTGATAATTATTTTGAATTGTCCTATAATCACTTAATAATAATGTCCAATTTTCATTACTATTATATATATATTGTGCTTCAACTATTCTTAAATTATTCTTGTCGACCTTATACATAATATTTTTATTATCTTTTGAAAAAATACTATATGTATAATTATCTTCTTTAAAACTATATTTCCCGTTAACAATTTGTGGGACACCAAAAAAAATATCTTGTATTTTTTTATAGGATATTTCTTGTCCTATTTTATTATTTATATATGATATTGGATACTTATTATATGTAGCGTTTAGCATATTCATATAAATTATACTATCTTTATTTAATACTGTTCGAGCAATTTCTAGTCCAAGGACTGGTCCTCTAAGTGAGATCCATATTGCACTGTCCCTCCTTATCTGCAGGTTTACTGTACAGCTTATTTTTTCATTATCTCCTTCTAATATCATTTTTCCTTTTAGTGATAGCCATTCTGGTGATATATTAGTCTTTCTCACGCTAGAAATAAGCTCTTTTGAATTACTTGGTAAACTTAATTTATGTTTTATTGGAGCTCTTTTTATATTACATGCTGTAATGAAGAAAAAACCTAAAATAAAAATTGCATACTGATTATTCATAAAGCATCTTTTGTGTTATTTTTTTATCTAAAAAACCAGATCCTTTTCCTAAATCTTTTGCCCTATTCCAAAAAATAAGCGCCTTTTCTTTATCTCCTAATTGATAATATACATCGCCTAAATGTTCAGTAATAACTGAACTATTTTTACCACCATTTTCATATGCTAATTTTAGCCACTTTTTCGCTTCATCGTACTTTCCTTGCTGATATAAAATCCAAGCATATGTATCTTGAAAAGACGCGTTATTTTTTGACAATTCATTACTTCTTTTAGACATCTTAATTGCTATGTCTAATTTATGTTTTCTTAAGCATAGATAATAGCTATAATTATTTAGTACTTGTACGTTATCCGGATCAATAATAAGAGCTAAATTGTAGAGTGAGTCAGATTTTTCATGTTTATTTAAAGAATGATAATTATCTCCCAAGGCAGAATAGAATTGCAATAATAAATCATTATTATCTAATACAAATTCTAGTCCCATCTCAAGCGAAATGATTGCTTTAGAATGATTCTGTATTTGAGTGTTGGCGATTCCATTAAAAAAATAATATACGGGATTTGTAGGGAAAAGTTTATACGCTTTCTTGCTATTTTTTTTCAATTCTACATAGTCCCCAAGCTCTGATTCAATAAAAAGCAACTGACTCCAAACTTGAGGCATATTTAAATCTAATGAAATTGCTATAATATATTGCTCTTTTGCTGCAATATTTTTTCCCTCTTGATATAGAAAGTCGCCATAAATGGCATGTGCTATTGCGCTTTGGCTATGTACTTCAAGCATAATATTACATAACTCAATAGCTTGACGCTTCATTTCATTTGATTCTTCTATCAATGGGAAATAAGAAATCAATATACTTACTTTTGCTTCAACAGAAAGCTTTGGACTTGAAAATGCTGCTTTTAATTCCTTATATGAATCTTCATTCTTTCCTTGTTCTCTATAATAATCTGCTAAAGTTAAGTGTGTTTTAGCATCTTCAGGATCAAGTTGAAGAATTTTTTTAAACACTTCAAACGCCTTATCATTTTCATTATTTAGCAAATATAACTCTGATAAAATTTGATATGCGGTAATATCATTAGTGTTTATTGAAATAAGTTTTTTAATCTCTTCAATAGCCCCATTTATATTGTTTTTTTGTAAATATAGCTTCTGTTTTTGAATAATAATATTTTTATCTAACCCTTTATGTTTTTCTAGTTGATTATATATTTTAATTGCTTCGAGCAATTTATTAGCATAAATATAATTTTCAGCTAATAAATAATACAAATCTTCATTTCCTGGGCTTTTCCTAATCATTTGCTTGTATACTACAGCAGCTTTATTATTATCTCCATTAACAACTAATATCTTGGCGTAAAGAAGCTGATACCAAATATTTTCTTTATTTAATAAAAATGCTTTTCGAGAAAAATCTAATGCTAATTCATTTTGAGAAAAATTATTATAGATATTAGCAGATTCATAATATGGAACCGGATTTTCTGGATTTATATTAATACATTTCTCAAATTCTAATAATGCATTTTCATAATCCTCTAAAGATTTAAAACTAATTGCATTATAAAAATGTGTGCCAAATTTTAATTTTTCTAATGTGCTATTATTACTTTCATTCTTTTCGTCCAGTGAGGAGTTATTCCTCCATTGCCATTGCGCTAAAGACTCTATGCTTAAACAGCATAATATGATAACTATCCATTTTTTCATTTTTTACTTCGTTTCTGAAAAATCTCCAATACTAACTTCTTGTTCAATATTCTTGCCGTCAAAAAACACTTCATTTCCTAGCATTGAACTTTTTAATTTTGCATTGATTACTATCGTATTATTTTGAATTATTGTTTTACTAATAGTGCTATTCTCAATTTTAGTATTATTACCAATTGAAACATGTGGCCCAATTTTAGAGTTTTTAATTATCGCATTATTACCTATAAAACAAGGTTCGATTACTTCTGAATTATGGATAGTTGCACATTTTGATATGTTACTGCAAGTATTCTCCAAAACTCTCTCATTTGTATAAATAGCGGCATCTTTATTACCACAATCTAACCATTCATCAACTTTCCCAGGAGAAAATTTAACCCCCTTGTTTTTCATATTCTCTAATGCATTTGTAAGTTGAAATTCACCTTTTTCCTTAATATTATTATCAATTAAATATTGTAATTCACTTCTTAAATAATTTCCATCGTTAAAATAATATATTCCAATAATAGCAAGATCTGAAACAAAAGTTTCAGGTTTTTCTACAAAATCAGTAATATTATTTCTCTGATCTAATTTTACTACACCAAAGGATGAAGGGTCATCTATTTTGCTAACCCATATGATGCCATCTTTAGTGGCATCTAATGTAAAATCTGCTTTAAATAACGTGTCTGCAAACGCAACTACACAATTCCCGATTAAAGAATCTTTTGCACATAAAACAGCATGGGCTGTACCTAGTGGATCCTTTTGATAATAAATACTTCCTTTTGCTCCTAATCCTTCTGCAATGTTTTTTAATTTTTCCTCAACTTCTTTACCAAAATCACCAATTACAAAAGCAATTTCATCAACTTTCTTGCCACATACATTAACAATGTCTTCAACTAAACGCTGAACAATTGATTTTCCAGCAATTGGTATTAATGGTTTTGGAATAGTAAGCGTGTGAGGCCTAAGTCTAGATCCTCTTCCTGCCATTGGGATAATTATTTTCATATTATTATTATTTTATTCCTGTACTTCCAAATCCTCCAGCCCCTCTGATAGTTTCATCTAAATTATTTACTTCTATCCAGTCTGCTTGCTCATGTTTGTGTATTACCATTTGAGCAATCCTCTCTCCGTCCTCTATAATAAAATCTTCATCTGATAAATTAATTAATATTACTCCTATTTCTCCTCTATAGTCTGCATCAATAGTGCCTGGTGAATTAAGTACTGACACGCCTCTTTTAAATGCTAAACCGCTTCTTGGTCTAACTTGTGCTTCATAACCTATTGGTATTTCAATAAAAATCCCTGTTTTTACCAATATTCTATTTAATGGCTTTAGAGTTATTGGTTTATCTATGTTAGCTCTTAAATCCATTCCAGCTGAATATATAGTAGAATATTTAGGAAGCTCATGTTTTGATTTGTTTACAATATTTACTTTCATTTTTTAGTCAAATAATTCAGGTTCGGAATTTACTTCTTTTTTTGATTTTTCTAAAATATATACTATTAGTATAAATAACAACAAATAAACAGTGTTTATTGCCATTGTACCATCAAAATATAAACTTATTCTATATAAAATAAATGAAATAAATATATAGCTAAATATTCGCTTAACATCATATGGTATATAATAGTTTTTTCTTCCTAGTATATATGAAGAAACCATCATAGCAAAATAGCAAAATAGGGTGGCCCATGCAGAACCAATAAACCCAATCCTAGGGATCAATAGTATATTTAATACTAAAGTGATGCACGCTCCAAATATAGCAAGTATAGCTCCATACCCTGTTTTTTCTGTTAACTTATACCAAATTGAAAGGTTATAATATATCCCTAAAAATATATTTGCCATAAGTAAAATGGGAACAATATAAAGTCCATCATTACTATGAAATAAACTTCCAACAAAATGTTTAAAGATATCTAAATAAAGTAAAACAAATAAAAAAATGAAAGAAGATAAAATCGTGAAATATTTAAGTACATCCGCATAAATTTGTCTAGCATTAAATTGTTTCTCTTGCGCAAAGAAGAATGGCTCGGCTGCAAAACGAAAAGTTTGTATAAATAATATCATTATTATTGATATTTTATAAAACGCCCCATATATCCCAATAGAAGCCATTTTGTCAATGCCTTCAGGCAATAACTTTTTGAGTAAAATTCTATCAACAGTTTCATTTGTCATACCAGCCAAGCCAGCAATTAAAAGTGGTAATGCATATATCATCATTTTTTTCCATAGATTAGTGTTGAATTTCCAGCTTGTTTTAATCATTTCTGGCATTAGCATAATTATTGTAATTATGCTAGCAAAAAGATTTGCAATAAAAATATAACCTACTCCTACATTTGGATTATACAAAGACATCACAAAATCTGTAGTGGGAAGATTATTAGATAATGCGTATGGACAATAAATAATAAAGAATAAGTTTAGTCCAATATTTATAAATATATTAATTAAGCGAACTAATGCAAATCTAGTCGCTTGCCCTTGCTCTCTTAATTTTGCAAATGAGATAGAAGATATGGCATCAATTGCTATTATAACAGCAAAATAAATAATATACTCAGGATTATTTGGATATTGTAACCAATTAGCTAAAGATTGCTTAAAAGTTATCATAAATAACAAGAATGTTATTGAGCTAAATAGTAATGATATTAAGCTTGTTGAGTATACTAATTCTTTGTCATATTGTTTTTGCGTAAACCTAAAAAATGCCGTTTCTAATCCATATGTTAAAATAATAACTAAAAAGGCAACATATGCATATAGTTCAGTAACAACCCCATATTCAGCTGGTACAAAATATCTTGTATAAAGTGGGACTAATAAGTAGTTAAGCAAACGCCCTACTATACTACTTAATCCATAAATTGCTGTTTGCCCTGCTAATTGTTTTAAAGGGTTCAACGACTAAAAATTTGCTTTTCTTTTTTCTAAAAATGCACTTACTCCTTCTTTAAATTCATCTGTATCAAAACAATCTCCAAATTCATTTTGCTCAACCTTATAACCATCTACACCATCAATATATCCTGAATTTATACTCTTTATTGCTCTTGAAATAGCACTAGGAGAATTATTGATTATTTTATCTGCTAAACCTTCTGCCATTTTTATTAATTCCTGTGAAGCGCATATGTAATTAACTAGCCCCCATTCTTTTGCCTCAACTGCAGTAATCATAGATGCAGTTGTAATCATCTCTAAAGCCTTTCCTTTTCCTACCAAATTTGCGAGTCTTTGAGTTCCTCCGTATCCAGGTATTAGTCCTAAAGAAACTTCAGGCAAGCCCATTTTTGCATTACTTGATGCTATTCTAATATGACATGCCATTGCTAATTCTAATCCTCCTCCTAATGCAAAACCATTAATGGCAGCAATAATAGGCTTTCTACATTTATCTAATAAATTGAATAATTTTTCATGTCCTTCATTTGATAATCTTTTTCCTTCTTCCTTTGAATACTTTGCAAACTCTTTTATGTCTGCTCCAGCAACAAAGGCTTTTTCTCCAGTGCCTGTAATGATAATACACTTTATTTCTCGATCTAAAATTGAAAAAGAAACAGCTTTACTTAATTCTAATATTGTATTAGTATTTAATGCATTTAATTGTTTAGGTCTATTAATTTGTATGTATGCGATATTATTTTTTGCTTCAAATAATATATTGTTGTATTTCATTGTTTATGTAATTTTATACAAATATAGTAGTTTCAATAATTATAAAAAACCTAGATTACTTTACTTAGCTTACTGTAATATACTTTTTGATTAACCGTTTAGCGCTTCAGCTCCTCCAACTATTTCTAAAATCTCACCTGTAATTGCAGCTTGCCTAGCTTTATTATAATATAAGGTTAAGTCATCCTTTAAGTCATTAGCATTATCAGTCGCTTTATGCATCGCTGTCATTCGTGCTCCATGCTCTGCAGCATGTGAATCTAATATTGCTTTGAAAATTTGTGTTTTTAATGATTTAGGTATCAACTCATTTACAATTTTTTCTTTTGTTGGTTCAAAAATATAATCTCCAATGTTTTCAGAATTATCATCAGGCGTTTCTACAGGTAAATAATTTTCACACATAATTATTTGTGTTGCTGCATTTTTAAACTGATTATATACTAATATGACTTTATCATAATTAGCGTCTCTAAATCCTTCCATAATAGTGTCTGCTATTTTAGAAACCTGATCAAAAGTTATATTATTAAATAGTTCATCATGAGAACTAATTATATTATAGTTGTTTTTAGAGAAAAATTCTGAAGCCTTCTTTCCAATAGACATTATACTTGAATGACAATCTTTATAATTCTCATTTATAAGTGTCCTTGTTTTTTTAATAACATTAGAATTAAACCCTCCGCATAGACCCCTATTTGATGTTATGGTTACAAAAAGTATATTTTTTTCTTGTCTAATTGTTGAATACGCATTCCCCTCTCCTCCGTCTAATGTTGAACTTAAATTTATTAACATCTCAGTTAATTTATCTGCATAAGGTCTTAATTGAATTATAGCGTCCTGGGCTTTCTTTAATTTAGCTGCTGAAACCATCTTCATAGCAGATGTTATCTGCATCGTTGATTCAACAGATGAAATTCTATTTCGTATTTCCTTTAAATTAGCCATTTATTATTTTGCATATTTTTTGCTTAATTCAGAAGCTGATTCTTCTAAAACTTTAGTTATTTGATCATTTAATTTTCCAGATGCTAAATCATCTAAAATGTTTTGATGCTTTTGATGCATAAAAGAAATAAACTCTTCTTCAAAATCTCTAATTTTATTTACCGGCACATCCGTTAAAAGCCCATTTGTTCCACAATAAATAATTGCAGCCTGCTCTTCAACTCTTAATGGAGAATATTGGCCTTGTTTTAATATCTCTACATTTCTTTTACCTTTTTCTATAATTGCAGTTGTAGCGGCATCTAAATCAGAGCCAAATTTTGCAAATGCTTCTAATTCTCTGTATTGGGCTTGATCTAACTTTAATGTTCCTGCAATTTTTTTCATTGATTTAATTTGCGCGTTACCTCCAACTCTAGAGACTGAAATACCTACATTAATAGCTGGTCTAACTCCAGATAAAAATAAATCTGATTCCAAGAAAATCTGCCCATCAGTAATAGATATTACGTTTGTAGGGATATATGCCGAAACATCACCAGCTTGAGTTTCAATTATCGGAAGAGCAGTCAATGAGCCTCCTCCTTTTACTTTTCCTTTTAAGCATTTAGGTAAATCATTCATTTGTTTAGCAATCTCATCATCATTTACAACTTTAGCCGCTCTTTCTAATAATCTTGAGTGTAAATAAAAAACATCACCGGGATACGCTTCTCTTCCTGGTGGCCTTCTAAGTAATAAAGATACTTCTCTATAAGCTACTGCCTGTTTTGATAAGTCATCAAAAACAATTAATGCTGGCCTGCCAGTATCCCTAAAATATTCTCCTATTGCAGCTCCAGCAAGTGGTGCATAAAATTGCATAGGAGCTGGATCTGCTGCATTAGCTGAAACGATAACTGTATAATCCAATGCCCCAGCATCTTCAAGTTTTTTTGCTAAAGCAGCAACAGTAGATGCTTTTTGCCCTATAGCAACATAAATACAATAAACTGGTTCTCCTTTATCATAAAATTCCTTTTGATTTATAATAGTGTCAATAACAACAGCTGTTTTTCCTGTCTGTCTGTCACCAATTACAAGCTCTCTCTGACCTCTTCCAACTGGAATCATAGCGTCAATAGCCTTAATACCTGTTTGCAGCGGCTCATTTACAGGCTGTCTAAAAATAACTCCTGGAGCTTTTCTTTCAATTGGCATTTCAAAAGTATCCCCTTCAATTGGTCCCTTTCCGTCAATAGGAGTTCCAATAGTATTAATTACTCTTCCAAGCATCCCTTCACCAACATCTATAGAGGCAATTTTATTAGTTCTTTTTACTATATCTCCTTCTTTAATTCCTTTTGAAGGGCCTAAAAGTACAGCTCCAATATTGTCCTCTTCAAGGTTTAATACTATTGCTTTTAATCCATTGTTAAATTCAATTAATTCACCAGATTGCACATCTGTTAACCCATAAATTCTTGCTATCCCATCACCTACTTGTAAAACAGTACCTACTTCTTGCAATTCTGCCTCTGATTTATGTGCTGCTAATTGTTGTCTTAAGATTGCTGATACTTCAGCTGGTTTTACTTCTGCCATTTTTTTATGTTTTAAAAGTCCTTAATATATAAGTTTTTGTTAAATTTTTGTTTTAATTTATGTATAGATGTTCTTACACTTGCATCTATTTGCTTATCTCCCATTCTAATAATTGCTCCTCCAATAATATTTTCATCTATTTTTTCAGTTAATTCAACCTGTTTTTCTTCAAATTTTTTAATAAAGCCTATTACTTCTTTTTTTAGTTCATCGTCTAAATTAAACGCTGTTGTTACATGCGCTGTTTCTATATTTTTATGTGCTCTATATAAGGCTATATAGCTCTTTGCAATACCATCTAATAATGGCTCTCTTCTTTTATTAGCTATAATATTTATAAAAGATGTGCTTAACTCATCCATTTTATCATAAAATAACTTCTTGAAAACTTCTTTTTTTTGATCAGTTTTAATTATTGGGCTTTTTAGTAATTGGATTAACTCTTTACTGTTAAAACATGTATCGACAACGCATTGCATATCTTCTTGGCATTGATTTAACTTACCCTCCTCCTTAGCAAGAGAAAATAATGCCTTTGCATATCTTAATGTTGCTCTTGTTTGTTGCATTATTTTTTATTAATTTAAATTTTTGTTCTTAATTGCTTCAGAAACTAAAAATCTTTGTTTATCTGAATCTTGTAGCTCAGACTTAATAACCTTTTCTGCAATTTCTATTGAAAGATCTGCGACTTGATTTTTAAGTTCCGTTATAGCAGCTAATTTTTCATTTTTAATTTGATCTTTAGTTATATTCAAAATTTTATCTGCCTCTAATTTAGCTTGATTCTTTGCATCATTAATTACATTGTCTTTTATTTCTCTAGCTTCCTTTAAAATTGCATCTCTCTCTAATCTTGCTTCATTTAGTATTCTGTCATTATCAGCTGTTAAGCTTTCAATATCTTCTTTAGCTTTTTCTGCTGCTTTCAATGCTTCTTCAATACTTGTGTTTCTACTTTCAACTGCATTTAAAATTGGTTTCCAAGCAAATTTTTTCAACAGTATAACAAGTAATGTAAATACTACTGCAGTCCAAAAAATTAAACCTATTGCGGGTGTAACTAATTCCATTTTATTTTTTTTTATAATTGCCTGCAAGCAACCCTTGCAGGCAATTAGTTTTTAATTTACTTAAGTAGTGCAACCACTACGCCAAATAAAGCAACCCCCTCAACAAGTGCGGCTGCAATAAACATATTTGTCTGAATCATCCCTGAATGCTCTGGCTGTCTCGCCATTGCTTCAAGAGCTTTCCCTCCAATCATGCCGATCCCGATACCTGCGCCAATAGCTGCTAATCCTGCGCCAATAGCTGCAAATGCTCCGAAATCCATTGTTTGTGCTTGTAATAACATTTTAATTTAGTTTTAGTTAAACAATTGGTTAATAATTAATGATCTTCCGCTACTGCAAGGCCAATAAAAACGGCTGAAAGTAACGTAAAAATATATGCTTGTAAAAAAGCAACTAATAATTCAATACAGTAAATAAATAATACAAAAAGTACAGATACTGGAGCGACACTCCAAGCTCCAATATCACCCATAGAACTTTGTGCAATAAATATTAGTGAAATTAAACTAAGTATAATAATATGCCCCGCACTAATATTTGCAAAAAGACGAATCATAAGCGCAAAAGGCTTTGTAAATATTCCAATTATTTCAATTGGAACCATAATTGGCATTAAAGCTAATGGTACTCCTGGTGGTTTAAAAATATGCCCCCAATAATTCTTATTTCCAGATAGCGATGTTATAATAAACGTAAATACTGACAGAACAAATGTTACGGCAATATTTCCTGTTACATTAGCTGCTCCTGGCAACAATCCTAGTAAATTATTAATTAATATAAAAAAGAAAACTGTTAATAAAAATGGCGTATACTTTTCATACCTTACCCCTATATTGTCTTGTATAATGTCCTTTTTCACAAATAAAATTAACGGCTCTAGAAAAGCCTGCAAACCATTAGGTGCATTTTGATTTTTATCATAGCGCTTTGCAACATATATCAATACAAGCAATAGTATAAATACTGACAACAACATTGAAGCCACATTTTTTGTAATTGAAATATCTATAATAGTTAAACCGCTTTCCTCATGGATATGACCATGTGAATCTATAGTATAAATCCTTTCCCCCTTTACAACTTTTGAATGTCCATGATGGAACTTGTTCGACATAAAAACATCAAGATGCCCTTCAGTGTAAAGAATTACAGGAAGTGGAATGCTAAATGATGCATCCCCTTCTCCCCAAAGATGCCATTCATGCGCATCAGCAATATGATGCATGATATTGGGCACAGGATCATATATCTCATCTTGACCGCTTGACTTTTCAAGTTTTGGTGTAGAGTACAAGTTTACTGCGTACAAATTTAATGTAAGAAAACATATCATATACCCAAAAAATCTTCTCATCATACTCACTTTTAAATTTGTTGCGAAATTATATAAACTAATTGGACTGCAAAATTTTTTGATGTCTTTTTAGTCATTATTTTTAGTTTTTAGTTTTTTCTTGTTTTCAAATAATTCTTTTGCTAAAAAAATAAAATATGGTATAAAAAAGTGGGTAATATATACTATTGAATCTAGACTGTTTTTTTTAGAAATTAAAACGAGGAATGTTGTATATATTATAATCTTTATACAGTTTACTGCCAGAAATAAAAATGGGTTTGTTTTTTGTAACTTATTTATAAAGAAAATTGAGCTAGAACTGATTATGTGTAAGCTATATAATAAAAAATATGTTTTAATTATAAAACTTGTAATGTCTAATCCTAAAAATTTAATGCTACAAAAAATATGTATTAAAAAAACCGTTGTATAAAATAAAAACGATTCACTTTGTTTCATTTATTAATTATGCTTTTCAAACTTATATATAATGCAATAAATATTGAAATAAGAGAAAATATTATGGTAAATATTGGATTATCATTTAAAACCTTTGAGTCTATAAAGCTACCAAAATAAGCTCCTCCTCCAATTATAATTGCCATTTGAAATGTTAGTGAAGATAGACGAGCGTATAATTTAAGCTGTTTTCTCTTTTGCTGTTGTTTTTTCGACATGTTTAATGTCTTTAATAACCGCCCCCATACTACAATGACCTGTAAAAGCAGCTCCTGGTTCAATAGCTAATTTATTAGTGACTAAATCTCCAGTCAATTTAGCTGTAGCTTTAAGTGATAATAATTGAGCAACTGATATTTTTGCATTAAGTGTTCCTGCTATATCAGCATTGTTACAATCAACGTCTCCTTCAATTATGCCAGCTTGACCTACAACAACTTTTCCGCTCGTTTTTACAGCGCCTTTTAGTGTTCCGTCAATTCTAATATCTCCTTTTGATTGTATGTCTCCAGTAATAACAGTGCCAACACCAATAATGTTAACAGCACCTGATGTATCGTTTTCTTTTATCATTTCGTTTTTGTTTGTGAACATAGTAATTTTGTTTTGGTAAAACAAATGTAATAATTTCTTTATCAATTAAAGGCTTCTCTGAAATAATTATTAGAGAAAAATTTATCATACTTTTCTAAATCTTGATTCTTGAAGAAATATTTAAAATTACTAGCTGAAATCAAGAGCTTCTTGTTTTGAGTTTTTAACAGCTCATTATTTACTTTACTTGCATTAGTAAATGTGTTATAGTATGCTGCTGCTCTCTTATATCCGTCAAATGTTTTAACCATAATTAGATGTTGGTCGTTTCCAAACATTACTGCTGAAATTTCAAATGTTTCAATACTATATTTATTACTATGATAATCTGACAATAAAGTTTTAATGAAATTAACATCTGTATCTTTTTTAGGTGTTAAAATAATAAAGTAGTGCTCTTCATCTTTATCAAATATATATGGAGTTCCTCGTTCGATCTCTTGATTAATTTTTATCATTTTCTCAGGATTATCTAATAATGAAATGATTTCATCAGCCTTAATTTTAACTTCTGAATCTGGATATTTTTTGCTGATTTTCTGAAGTTGTTTTTTAAAGTTAGTATTATCTACCTTCCCTATTGCTAATGCTTTTAATAACTCATATTTTGGTCTTAATTCTTTATTTGTATTTATAGTAAATACTGAATCACATTCCATAATAACATTATGAAAATTTTGATTGTTATATAGTTCTAAAGTGCTTGCATAATGCTCTAAACTTCTTTGTTTTTCTCCTTCAATTTTTGCTAAGTAACTAGTATCATTTAGAATTTTACTGTATCTACTTTGAGGAAAGTTAGTTAATAATTCCTGCTTACATTTAGCTGCCTTATTATATTTATCTAATTCTGTATAAATAGTATGTAAATTAAATAGTGTTAGTGGTGTGTAATTGTTATTTTTTGGATATCTATCGCTAAGAGTGGTAAATAAATTTATAGCCTTTTTGTTCTCATTTAAATAGCTTTTGTAAATAGTGCCTGCCTGAAAATAAGCCTCCATTATCAATTGATTAGAGTTTTTCAATTTCTCTTTAGTTAATGGAATGCGATCCATATAGTATTCGGGCTCTTTTTTATTCGTTGATTTTCTAACAACTTTATTATTTTCTTTTTGATTAAGTGAGTCATTTGCTATTTCATTAGATATTTTTTTATCGCTTCTTCTCCAATCATCTTCATTCTTTCTTTTTCCCCATTGTTTAATAAACTCTGAATACCCAAAACTTAATGTTGCAGGATTGTAGAAATACCATCTTCCGCCGCTTGTTTTTTCGCCAAAGTTTTTCTCTCTTCCTCCATATCTTCCGCTTTCAAATCTCTGATTTTCTCTTAATCTTTTTTCTTGTTGTTTTGCAATTTCTTTTTGGTGTTCTGCTGCTATAAGTTGATTGATTATGTTGTTAAGTTCTGTTTCGGGTAAAGTTGCTAATTTCTGTAAACTATCCTCAATTGTAATAGTGTTATGGTAACTAGCAAGTTCAGCTAACATTGTTTGTTTTTCTTTTATTTGATAATATTGCTCATGATCAATTTCCATAAAAGTTATCGTGCTGTCATAAAAAGAAGAGGCTATAATATAATTCCCTTGTTCATAAAATATTTTTGCTAATTCTAAAAATGAACGTGTTTTTTGAGAATCGTTAAATAGGCTTTTTTGTGCAGATATTTTAAAATTTTCTATTGCTAATACGCTATCCTCTTTTAATAAATCCATTTTAGCTATTGCATAATAAATTTGATCTAAATATTCTTTGTTCTTATCGTCCTTTGTCATTTTTAAAAGCTCTCCTCTTACTTTTATAGACTGTTCAGTATTAGCTGGTACACATTGAGCTTTATTTATTTTGCAATTAAAAACCATTTCATAATCAGGATTTGCTTTTATTACTTTTTGATAGTATGAATTTGCTTTTTTAAAATTCTTATGTTTCTGATTTATTTGAGCTATTATAAAATATAAACGCGTTTTTTCTTTTTTTCTTTTTATTAGTTCGCATGCGGTATTTAGCTCGTCTAATGTTAAAATATAATTTTCTTGTTTTAGATAGTAGTCTGCTAATATTAAAGCTAATTGACCACTAAGTTTTTCAGGAAATCGTCTGTCAGCTTGAATTGCGTCAAGTTCCATTTCTGCAGCAACATAATCACCTTTTTCTGAAAAACATCTAGCTAACCAAAGTGATGCATTGTGCTTTATTTTGTGTTTTTTATAAGTTTCTTTTATATAGTTAAAGGTTTTTATTGCCTCATCATATTCTCCTTTATAAAAATATGCTTGCCCAATCATAAAATAATTATCGTCTATCCATTTATTGCGCTCTTTTCCTTTTATGCTCATAGAGTGTCTTTGTATAACAATAGACCCTTTCTCTATAGCCTTATTCATATACGGATGGATATTTTTATTTTTGCTTATATCTACCGTTTTAAAAATTGGTATAATTTCAGTAAAATCATCCTTATGATTTTCTTCTAGTTTTCTTATGCCTGATTTTAAACTTTCATTGCCATTAAAATACCCATTGTACTTGGCTGTAGTTTGGTGATAGTTTCTGCTAAAAAAGTTATTTTTCTTTGTTGAGCATGAAAAAAAAGACATATTAATTACAAGTAATACAAGTAATTTTATGTTTTTATTTTTTTTAATTAAATTCATTTACAGCAATTAAACTAATTTTGTACAAAATTATTTTATTTTTTGGTATGTTTTCAGCTATTGAGAATTTTTATTTTTCAGATATTTGTGAATTGATATGAAGAAAAGGAAAAGCATTAATATTTTAACTGACTATAAACGAAAGTTTCGTTTAATAATAATGAACGATCATACGTTAGAGGAGCGCATTTCAATTCGCTTTTCGGCTCTTGAAATATTGTCTATTATTTTTTGTGGCGGTTTATTCTTGTTTATTACTTTTATACTCCTTGTTGGTTATACCCCTATGAATCAGCTAGTGCCAGGAAAAGCAAGTGGAAGTATCCATAAGGAGCTAATATCATTAGTATTAAAAACTGACTCTCTAGAAAAAATGTTATTAGAAAACGAACTATACTTAAATAATATTACTGCAATTGTAAATGGAAAAGACCCAAAAAATATGAAGGTCCTAAAAAACACTACTGACTCGATGGTAGATTTAAATGTTTCATTTAAAAAATCTATAGAAGATTCTCTTTTACGAATTGCTGTAGAGTCTGAAGATAGAGTTTCTATCAATACTGAGATTAATAAAGAAAGTCTCGGTTTAGAAAATATCCTTTTTTTTAGCCCAATTAAAGGGGTGGTTACACATAGTTTTAATATTAAGGAGAATCATTTTGGTGTTGATATAGTTGCAAAAAAAGGTGAGTCTATAAAATGTGTGTATGATGGTGTTGTTGTGATTAGTAATTGGACAACAGAAACAGGTTATGTTATAGGAGTACAACACGCTAATGGGGTTTTCTCAATATATAAACATAATTCTATTTTATTTAAAGAGGTAGGAGAGTATGTAAGTTCAGGAGAAGTTATTGCTATTATAGGTAACTCTGGTGAATTTTCGTCAGGCCCTCATTTACATTTTGAATTATGGTACAAAGGGGTTTCTGTAAATCCTGAAAATTACATCTCTTTCTAACTTTATGGGAATAAAATCATTTTTTAGTCTTCTTTTTGCAAAATATATTGTTTGCCAAAATAAGTCCTGGAAAAAAAATGCTATTAAATTTCAGAATAAAATAATGTCGTCGTTGATTGATGAAGGTAAAAAAACGTTATTTGGAAAAGAGCATAATTTTTCTCAAATTAAAAATTATTCTGATTTTAAAAAACAAATCCCTATACGGGATTATGAAGAAATTAAAGGTTATATAGAAAAAGTAATAACTGGTGAAGAGAGTGTGTTGTGGCCAGGCAAGCCAATTTATTTTTGTAAAACTTCTGGCACAACATCTGGAATTAAATATATCCCTATTTCAAAAGAATCTATGCCGCATCACACAACAGCTGCAAGAGATGCGATATTTTCATACATATATAAATCAAAAAACTCTTCAATAGTAAACGGGAAAATGATTTTTTTACAAGGGAGTCCAACGCTTACCAAAACAGGTAATATATTAACAGGAAGGTTATCTGGAATAGTTGCTCATCATATTCCGTTTTATTTGCAAAAAAACAGGTTGCCATCATTCTCAACTAATTGTATTTCTGACTGGAATAAAAAGGTATCTGCTATAGTTGAAGAAACTGTTGATAAAAATATGACCCTTATTTCTGGAATACCTCCTTGGATTCAAATGTATTTTGAAAAATTAAATAACAAAACAGGAAAGTTAATTAGTGATATTTTTCCAAACTTTAATTTGCTTATATATGGGGGTGTTAATTTTGATCCGTATAGCAAAACTTTTGAGAAATTAATTGGGAATAATGTTGATAAACTTGAGCTATATCCTGCTTCAGAGGGGTTTATTGCTTATGATGATAGTGCAGATGAAAAAGGATTATTGTTATGTGTAAATCATGGTATATTCTTTGAGTTTGTTCCATCTAATGAGTTCTTTAAAAAAGATCCTTGTAGGATTTCATTAAAAGATGTAGTTTTAGGAGTTGATTATGTTATTATTCTAAATACAAATGCTGGTCTTTGGGGGTATAATATTGGGGATACGGTTAAATTTGTATCAATTAATCCATATAGAATTATTGTTAGTGGTAGAATAAAGCATTTTACGTCTGCTTTTGGTGAGCATGTTATAGTAGAGGAGGTTGAAAAATCATTGAAAAATACATTGAAAAAATATGATGTTATAATAACTGAATTTCACGTTTCACCTCAAGTAAATCCAAAAAATGGATTACCTTTTCATGAATGGTTCGTTGAATTTAATACTCCTCCTAAAGATATTAACTGTTTTTCTAAAGAATTAGATGTTAATTTGCAATCTATTAATTCTTATTATAAAGATTTAATAGATGGTTCTGTTTTAAGACCTCTTAAAATAACGCAAATAAAAAAGGGGGGTTTTATTTCATATCTGAATTCTATTGGTAAATTAGGTGGCCAAAATAAAATGCCTAGATTAGCAAATGATAGGATTATTGCTGATAAATTAATTAAATTTAAATGACTATAAATAAAAAATCCATAGCAATATTAGGGTCTACGGGTTCGATTGGGACTCAATCTTTAGAAGTTATTAATACTCATAATGATTTGTTTGAGGTTGAGGTTTTAACCGCAAATAATAATTGGGAGCTATTAATTAAGCAGGCAAAAAAATTCAAACCTAACGCCGTTGTTATAGTTAATGAAGAAAAATATTCTATTGTTAACGATGCCTTATCAGAATTAGGAATAAAAGTATATTCTGGTGAAGACGCTTTGTCTGATATTGTTGAAATGGATGGTATTGATTTATTAATTACATCTGTGGTTGGTTTTGCTGGTTTAAAACCAACTATTAAAGCAATAAAAGCTGGAAAAAATATTGCCTTGGCTAATAAAGAAACTTTAGTTGTTGCTGGGTGTTTAATAAGTAAGTTATGTAAAGAGTATGGTGTGTCAATATATCCTGTTGACTCTGAACACTCTGCTATTTTTCAATGTTTAGTTGGTGAAGTAAATAATCCAATTGAAAAAATTATTTTAACTGCATCTGGAGGCCCTTTTAGGGGAATGACCAAAAAACAACTTCTATCAGTCAAAAAAGAACAAGCGTTAAAGCATCCGAATTGGGATATGGGGAATAAAATAACTATTGACTCAGCTAGCTTAATGAATAAAGGGTTAGAAATAATAGAGGCAAAGTGGTTGTTTGATTTAAAAGATAATCAAATTGATGTGGTAGTGCACCCGCAGTCAATAATTCATTCAGCTATACAATTTGAAGATGGATCAATTAAAGCTCAATTAGGTATTCCTGATATGAAAATCCCTATTCAATATGCCCTTGGGTTTCCATTAAGATTAAAAAATTCTTTTAAACGCTTTTTGTTTACCGATTACCCCACTCTAACTTTTGAGAAACCAGATATGGAGACTTTTAGAAGTCTTTCTTTAGCATATAGCGCTATGAAAAAAGGGGGTAATATGCCCTGTGTTTTAAATGCTGCTAATGAAATTGCTGTTACAGCTTTTTTGCAAGATAAAATTGATTTTTTAAACATGCCAGATTTAATATCAAATTGTATGGAAAAAATTACATTTGCAAAAAATCCTTCATATGAAGATTTTATAGACACAGATAAACAAACACGAATTTTAGCTAAAAAATTATTGTAAATGGAAATTTTAATTAAAGCAAGTCAACTTATTATGAGTCTTTCTATTTTAGTAGTGCTTCATGAGCTTGGGCATTTTATTCCTGCTAAACTATTTAAAACAAGAGTTGAAAAATTTTATTTGTTTTTTGACCCATGGTTTTCAATTATAAAAAAGAAAATTGGAAATACTGAATATGGTATTGGTTGGCTTCCGCTTGGTGGGTACGTAAAGATTTCTGGTATGATTGATGAAAGTATGGATAAAGAGCAAATGAAAAAACCAGCAGAACCTTGGGAATTTAGAGCAAAACCTTCTTGGCAAAGGTTAATAATAATGATTGGAGGTGTAACTGTTAATTTGTTATTAGGAATATTTATTTATTCAATGATTCTTTTTTCTTATGGGGAAAAGTATTTAACAAACGATAATTTAACTGATGGTATTTGGTGCGTAAGCCCGCTTGCAAATGAGATAGGTTTGAAAAATGGAGATAAAATTATAAAGGTAGACGATAAAACCCCATATGAGTTTAGTGCTGTTTTTGAATCTTTTTTATATGCTAAAAACGTAACTATTGAAAGAGATGGTAATTTGAAAGACTTAACTCTTCCTGAAAATTTTATTTCACAACTTTTAGATTCGGAGGAAAGAATTTTATTTGCTCCAAGAATCCCAACTATTATAAGTGGTTTTTCATCAAACTCAAATGCTAAAAATGCAGGCTTTGAGCTTAATGATAGAATTATTGGAGTAAATAACATAGAAACAAAATATTTTGATGAGTTTAAAGGTTTGTTAGAAAAAAATAAAGGAAACTTTATAGAGGTAATGGTTTGGCGAAATAATAAAGAGGTTTTGATAAATGTAGCTGTTACAGATGATGGTATTATTGGGTTTATGCCTCTTAATCCTTCATTAAGTCAATTAGAAGAGTTAGAAATATATTCATTAAACTCCAACTCATTCTCGTTTTTAGAGTCTATTCCTGCTGGATATGATCTTGCAATAAAAAAATTAAGCTCATATATCAGCCAGTTTAAGCTAATATTATCACCCAGTACAGGAGCATACAAAGGTTTAGGTGGTTTTGGAACTATTGGAAATCTTTTCCCGGGTGAATGGAATTGGCCTTCTTTTTGGGAAATGACAGCTTTCCTTTCTTTAATGTTAGCTTTTATGAATATTTTACCTATACCTGCATTAGATGGTGGTCATGTTGTGTTTTTAATCTACGAGATGATAGCAGGCAAGCCTGCTCCTGAAAAAGTTATGGAATATGCTCAAGCTGCAGGAATGATATTTTTATTATCTTTACTCGTATATGCAAACGGAAATGATCTTTTAAAACTATTTTAATTTGTTTGAAGCGCTATCTACATATCACTTAATTATTATTTTTTCGGTTACAGTTATTATCTCTTACTTTTTTAATTTATATGCTAAAAAATCAGGAGTTCCTGCTGTATTAATGTTGATTGGATTAGGTATTGTTATTAATTATTTGTTGCGTTTTTCAGGGATTCCCAAGCCAGATCTGTTGCCAATTTTGGAGGTTCTTGGTGTGGTTGGTCTTATATTAATAGTTTTAGAGGCAGCGTTAGATTTACAATTAGTAAAAGAAAAAACTAGTCTTATTGTAAAATCATTTTTAGTTGCAATACTTGGTTTGGTAGGAACATCATATTTATCTGCATATTCGCTTACCTTGTTGTTAAATATTGATCTATTAATCGCTTTACTTTATACTATTCCATTGTCTATTTTAAGCTCCGCCATTATACTTCCAAGTATTGATAGTTTAGATTTGGAAAAAAGAGAGTTTATGATATATGAAAGTACTATTTCTGATATTCTTGGAATTGTTGCTTTTTACAGTGTTCTTACTATGCTTGGTTCAGATAATTCCGATAGTATCTATGGGGAGATGTTTGGTAATTTAATTTTAACTGTAATTTTTTCTATAATTCTATCATATATTCTTATCTATATCTTTCAAAACATAAAAGGTCATGTGAAATTATTTTTACTTATTGCTATTTTATTACTTTTATATGCGGTAGGTAAAATGTTCCACTTATCATCACTTATTATTATTTTAATTTTTGGTGTCATTTTAAACAATTATAAAGTTTTCTTTCGGGGGAATTTGATGAAGATTTTAAATAAAGAAAGGGTGGAAGAGGTGTTAGATGATATGAAAGTAATTACAGCAGAAACTGCATTTGTTGTTAGAACTTTCTTTTTTATAATTTTTGGATGGTCCGTTTACCTTGGCTCATTACTAAACCTAAAAGTAATAGGTATTGGGTTGATTATAATTTTTATTATTTATTGTGTGAGGGGTGTTTTATTATTTTTATTCAGCGGCACAGATATTATTCCACAATTATTTTTAGCCCCAAGAGGCCTTATAACAATTTTATTGTTTTTTGCAATTCCAGAAAACTTAAGTATTGGGCCTGAAATTCAAGGTGTATTATTATTTGTTATTTTAGTTACGTGTCTTATTATGTCATGGTCATTAATTTCATATAACAAACGTGTAGAGGAATATGAATCTGAAGAAGAATTAGTTGATGATATTGATAGTGTTGATGATGTTATTTCTGACGACGAATTAGGGGTTAATTAAGCAGAATACTTTTTATCTTTTACTCTATTTTCTCACTTTCTTTTTATAGTTTTGGGTTCTGATTTATAAAAATATATATTATGATCAATATAAAGAAAACTCTTGAAGTGTTAGGTGTAAAAGAGCTTAATAATGGAACTTCAACCGGATTAAATTCATATGGTGGAGGATCACCTATAGCTTCTTTTTCTCCAGTTGATGGAAGTGTTATTGGAAGTGTTACAGAAACAACTTCTGAAGAATATGAAAAGGTAATTCTTGCAGCAACTTCTGCATACAAAGAATGGAGACTCAAGCCCGCTCCTGAAAGGGGGGAAATTGTTCGGCAATACGGTGAAAAATTGCGTTTCTATAAACAATCTTTAGGTGAATTAGTTTCTTTTGAAATGGGAAAAAGTTTACAAGAAGGGTTGGGTGAGGTTCAGGAAATGATTGATATCTGTGATTTTGCAGTTGGTTTGTCCCGTCAATTATATGGATTAAGTATGCACTCTGAAAGACCCGGACATAGAATGTATGAGCAGTATCACCCATTAGGTGTTGTTGGTATTATATCAGCTTTTAATTTTCCAGTAGCTGTTTGGAATTGGAATACTGCATTGGCGTGGATTTGTGGAGATACATGTGTTTGGAAATCTTCAGAAAAAACTCCTCTTTGTGGTATTGCTTGCCAAAATATTTGGAACGAAGTTGCAAAAGAAAACAACATCCCTGATGGTGTTTCTTGTATTGTTAATGGTGATTATAAAATTGGGGAAATGATGACCTCTGATGAAAGAATACCTTTAATATCTGCAACTGGATCAACTAGAATGGGAAGGGTTGTTGGAGCAAAGGTTGCAGAAAGATTTGGTAAATCATTATTAGAATTAGGGGGTAATAATGCTATTATAATTACTCCAGATGCAGATTTAGAAGTAACTATAATTGGAGCTCTTTTTGGGGCTGTTGGAACATGCGGTCAAAGGTGTACTTCAACTAGGCGTTTAATTATTCATGATTCCCTCTACGATGAAGTTAAGGATAAATTAGCAAAAGCATATTCTCAATTAAAAATTGGCAATCCTTTGGATGAAAAAAATCATGTGGGGCCTCTAATTGATAAAGATGCTGTAAAGTCCTATGTGAAGGCAATCGAAGACGCAAAATTACAAGGCGGTACTGTTGTGGTTGAAGGTGGTGTTTTGGATGGAGATGGTTACCGAAGCGGCTGTTATGTTAAGCCTGTTATAATTGAAGCAGAAAATCATTATAAAATTGTACAAAG
>MDSW01077712.1_pt1 | contig 46944 bp, 44 predicted proteins | sample 811171 | NCBI WGS metagenome assembly MDSW01 (sample SAMN05326641, study PRJNA326480) | marine metagenome | isolation source: seawater | place: Atlantic Ocean: North West | collected 2012
ATCTTGAAAATAAATATCAAGAGACATCTGATAAAGAAAAAATTGCCTTTAATAAGCTTCTAGAATTAAGTGATCCCGAGCTCGTTAAACTTTTGCTAACCCCATATCAATCTGACGTTCCCCTGATTAATGAAATGGTTGGTAAGATAAAAAAAACAAAATTATAGAGAATTTCGATGTATCCAAAATTTTATGTTTATTCCAAACGAGGATGTCATTTATGTGAAGAGTTAATTGAACAGCTAATCGAATTTCTTAATTCACGTGCGAAAATAGAAATAATTGATATTGAGTCTTCTAAAGATTTATTAGATAAGTATCATGCTGATATCCCTGTAGTAACATTTAATGACAAGGAGATATTCAAACATTTCTTTAATAAGGATATAACAGAGCAAGTATTAGAGAATTTTAATCAATAAGATTCTTAAAACTTACAAATAATAACGAGAGAAATTTTGAGATAAATCATTGTGAATAATATTAGAAATTTTTCAATAATTGCCCACATAGACCATGGTAAATCAACTTTGGCGGATCGATTTATTCAAATATGTGGCGGTTTGCAGGACAGAGAGATGTCTGATCAAGTCTTAGATTCAATGGATATTGAGAGAGAGCGAGGTATAACAATTAAAGCTCAAAGCGTATCTCTTAATTATAGGGCAAAAAATGGCAATGAATATCAGTTAAATTTTATTGATACACCAGGGCATGTAGATTTTTCTTATGAGGTATCAAGGTCATTAGCAGCGTGTGAAGGTGCTTTATTAGTAGTTGATGCAGCTCAAGGGGTAGAAGCACAGAGTGTCGCGAACTGTATCACGGCAATAGATCAGAACCTCGAAGTACTGCCAGTGCTTAACAAGATTGATTTACCGGCAGCTGATTCAAAAAATGTAATAAATGAAATCGAGGATGTTATTGGGATAGATGCACAAAATGCCGTTCTTGTCAGTGCTAAAACCGGTGAAGGAGTTGATATATTGCTTGAAGAACTGGTGAATATAATACCTCCTCCCAAAGGTGATGTAGAACAACCACTTCAAGCATTAATAATAGATTCATGGTTTGATAATTATGTTGGAGTTGTATCACTTGTAAGGATAGTCAATGGAGTTTTGAAAAAAAATAGCAAGATACGTGTAATGTCAACCGGACGATCTCACGAAGTTGATAAAGTTGGATGTTTTACTCCAAAAATGTTTCATAAAGATGAGCTTAAGACTGGTGAGGTAGGTTTTGTCATAGCTGGAATAAAAGATATTGATGGAGCGCCAGTGGGAGATACATTGACATCAAGCTCTAATCCTTGCGAGCATCCATTACCTGATTTCAAACAAGTACAACCAAGAGTGTTTGCAGGATTATTCCCAGTCAGTTCTGATGATTATGAGAATTTTAGAGAGGCATTAAAAAAACTTCGTTTAAATGATGCCGCACTCAATTTTGAACCTGAAACATCAGCAGCACTTGGATTTGGTTTTAGGTGTGGTTTTCTTGGAATGCTTCACTTGGAGATTGTACAAGAACGTTTGGAAAGAGAATATAACCTCGATTTAATTACAACTGCACCAACTGTAATTTTTGAAGTCACTAATAATAAAAATGAAATCTTATTTGTCGATAATCCTGCAAAACTTCCACCTTTGAATGAAATTTATGAATTAAGAGAACCAATAATTTTGGCCTCTATTCTCGTTCCTCAAGATCATGTGGGTTCTGTGATAAAGTTATGCATAGAAAAAAGAGGCGTGCAAAAAAATATTCGATATTTGGGTAATCAAGTCTCATTGGATTATGAGATGCCACTTGCAGAAGTTGTGATGGATTTCTTTGATAAATTAAAGTCAGTAAGTAGGGGATTTGCCTCTTATGACTATCAATTCTTGAGATTTCAAGCCGCTCCACTAGTAAGAGTGGATATACTTATAAATAGCGAGCGAGTTGATGCGCTCTCATTGATTATGCATAGAGATAGTTCTACTTATCGAGGTAGAGAGATAGTTGAGAAAATGAGAAAATTGATACCAAGACAAATGTTTGATGTAGCAATTCAAGCAGCAATTGGCGGCCAAATTATTGCAAGAAGTACAGTTAAGGCACTGAGAAAGAACGTTACTGCAAAATGTTATGGTGGCGATGTTTCTCGAAAAAGAAAATTGCTTGAAAAACAAAAAGCAGGAAAAAAAAGAATGAAGCAAATTGGCTCAGTAGAGATACCACAGGAAGCTTTCCTCACAATTTTGAGTGTTGATAACAATCCAGGAAAGAAAAAATGAATTTAGCATTAATATTGGTAACACTGACAGCTATAAGCGGTATTTTTATACTCACAGACATCATTTACTGGAAAAAGAAAAAAAATAATAATACTCAAGAATCAGGCCTTAAGAAAACCATATTGGAATACTCATATGGATTCTTTCCGGTGCTTTTATTGGTTGTTGTAATTAGATCATTTGTTTTTGAGCCATTCAGGATACCTTCTGGCTCTATGAAGCCAACCCTTTTAGTCGGTGATTTTATTTTTGTAAAAAAATATTCATATGGTTTGAGGTTACCTGTTATTGAAAAAAAAATATTTGATGTCGATGACCCAAAAAGAGGCGATGTTGCAGTATTTAGACTTCCTTCTGATCCAAGTATTAACTATATAAAACGAGTCGTAGGTATTCCAGGAGATAGAATAATCTACCAGAATCATAGGTTAACCATAAATGGAGTTGACGTGGGTATGATCAGAGATGACTTGAATCCAATGCACGAATTAAAACCACAATTCATAGAAAACATTGATGGCAATAATCATACCATACTTACTTCTGATTCAGGCTTTAGTGTTGGTGAAGGGTATTACGAGGTTCCTGATGACAGTTATTTCATGATGGGTGACAATCGAGATAATAGTCGAGATAGCAGATTTATTGGCTCAATTAATAAAAAGTATTTAGTTGGAAAAGCAGCAAGAATATGGATGCATATGGATGGACTTGAGTGGCCAGATGTTAAGCGTATTGGACGTAAAATTCAGTAAATATAAAATTCTTAAGGTTTTTATGTGAAAGAGACAATTAAGTGGATAAACAAGAGTTTAAATTATAAATTTAACGACGAAGCATTACTTAAACAGGCTCTTACGCATAGAAGTTTTTCGTCAAAAAATAATGAAAGACTTGAATTTCTTGGTGACGCAATTCTTAGTATTATAATTTCTGATCTAATATATAGAGAAAAATCACTCTTAAATGAAGGAGACATGACTCGATTAAGAGCATATCTAGTAAAAGAGTCAACCTTATGTGAGATCGCAAAAAATATTAATCTTTCTAATCATATTCATGTTGGCGCTGGAGAAAACAAAAGTGGGACTAGGTATAGGTGTTCAGTACTTTCAGATACACTGGAAGCGCTTTTAGGTGCAATTTATCTTGATTCCGGATTTGAAAGTACTTTTAGTGTTATTCAAGAATTATATAAGGATGTTTTATACAAATTACCCTCAATGGATCAATTAAAAGATTCGAAAACAAGACTACAAGAAATCATACAAAAAGAAAGTATGAATCTTCCTGAGTATTCAATCGCCAATATAACCGGTCAAGATCATCTGCAAAAATTCTATGTAAAATGTAGTGTAAAGGATCATAATTTAATAACTGAGGGTGAGGGGATATCCATAAGAAAAGCTGAACAGAATGCAGCAGCTTTAATGATTGAAAAGTATAATGGCGCAGATCTCAAAAAATAAACTTTTTAAATGCGGTTTTGTGTCGATAGTTGGCAGGCCTAATGTAGGCAAATCCACTTTGGTTAATAGTATTCTTAGAAACAATATCAGTATTGTCACAAGAAAACCCCAAACAACAAGAAATCGTATTTTGGGAATCTATACTATGCCCGAATATCAGACAATTTTTGTAGACACTCCAGGAATCCATATTAACGAAAAAAAAGCCATTAATAGAGTGATGAACAAGACAGCAATAAACGCCATGATGGATACAAATTTAAATTTATTTGTGTGTGACTCGTTATACTGGAGCGAGGAAGATGAGGTTGTTTTAAATCAATTAAAAAATGCCAGATCGCCGTCTATTTTATTATTAAATAAAATAGATTTAATTCATCCGAAAGATAAATTATTAGAATTAATTTCAACCTTATCAAACAAGCATGAGTTTTCTGAAGTAATACCAATTATGGCAAAAAATCGTGACTCACTTAAATCTTTACTTAGTATCATTCCAAAATATTTACCAAATTCACCCCAATTATATGAGTCAGAGATGATTACCGATCGAAGTAGAATCTTCATAACCTCAGAAAAAATAAGAGAAAAATTGATTCTTCAATTGAATCAAGAAATTCCTTATGGACTTTCGGTTGAAATTGATAAATTTAGTGAGGATACAAAACAAATAAGAATTGATGCCATGATTTGGGTAGAAAAAAATGGTCAGAAAGGAATTGTCGTTGGAAAAGAAGGATCGACCTTAAAAAAAATAGGTACTAGCGCCAGACTCGATCTTAAAAATTACTTTAAGAAAAATATTCATCTTAATTTATGGGTAAAAGTTAAAAGCAATTGGGCAGATAGTAAAAAAGAGCTCATTAGTATGGGTTTTGAAATATAAACTCCAAATATGAATAACAAAAAAAGAATACAAAATCAGTCCTGTTGGATTCTTCATCATCGCCCCTATAGAGAAACCAGTAATATTATTGATGTTTTCACAAAAGAATTTGGAAGAATTTCTCTCATTGCAAAAGGGGCTAGGTCTGCTAAATCCAAATTTAGAGGATTACTTCGACCATTTTCGCCTCTATCTGTTTCTTGGATCTCAAGCTCTAATTTGGGAACACTCATTGATATGGAAGTTAATGGGAACCCAATTTTACTATTTGGTGATTCTTTGCTGTCTGGCTATTATCTAAACGAATTGATTATTAAGTTGCTACATAAAGATGATTCACAAAATGAGGTTTTTGATTTATATACATCAACAATCATTGAGCTAAGCAAAACAAATAATATTGCACCTATTCTACGTAATTTTGAAATTGATTTATTAAAACTCATTGGGTACGAGATTAATTTAGACTCAGAATATATTACTGGAGACCCCCTTGAAGCAGCTAATTTATACGAATATAGCCCAGGGTTTGGTTTTGAAAAAACAAAAAAAAAGACTGGTTTAATGATTTTTCATGGAGATGAAATTCAATTGATAAAACTTAAGGGCTTTCAATCAAAAAATGTTTTAAAATCTGCAAATAGATTGTTACGAAATACGATAGCATTTCATCTTGATGGAAAAATACTAAAAACCAGAAAGGTACTTGAGGAATTAAGAAAATATGATAAATAAAAATAAACTTAACCTCGGTGTAAATGTTGATCATATAGCAACTTTAAGAGAAGCGAGAGGAGTGGGTTATCCATGTCCAGTTGAAGCTGCATTATTAGCTGAAGAATCAGGGGCAGATAGTATTACAATGCATTTAAGAGAAGATAGAAGACATATACAAAAAGAAGATATCTATAAATATTCTTCAATCATGAAAACACACCTTAATTTAGAGCTAGCAATCACCAGAGAAATGATAGAAATTGCCTGTGATCTTAAACCTCAAGATTGCTGTTTTGTGCCGGAAAAAAGAGAGGAGCTGACGACTGAAGGTGGTTTAGATGTTATAGGCCAATTCGATTCTATTAGGGATGCCTATAAACAGCTAGCAAATTCCAAAATTAGAGTTTCTTTGTTTATTGACCCTGATTTTAATCAAATAGATGCGGCAGTAGAGACTGGTGTACCTGTAATAGAGCTTCATACTGGCGCCTACGCTGATGCTTCGATGGAAAGAGAACAAGTTGAATTAAAAAAAATTATTGATTCGGCGAAATATGCCAGTGAAAAAGGTTTAATTGTCCATGCTGGACATGGTTTAAATTATGAGAATGTTGTGCCAGTTGCAAAAATAAATGAAATAATTGAACTAAATATTGGTCATTCGATCATATCTTATGCTTCTATTGTTGGATTAAAGCGAGCAATTCAAGAGATGATCAAGTTGATTATAAATGCCAGAGGCTGAAGGGTTTATATAAATGATATTTGGAATTGGAACAGATCTTGTTGAGTTATCAAGAATAAAGAAAATATTTGATCGTTTTGGAGATCATTTTGCACAAAAGTTATTGATGGCAGAGGAACTAGAATTATTTTATAAAAATAAAAATCCAATAAGATTTTTGGGGATGCGATTTGCCGCTAAGGAGGCAATTGTCAAATCAATGGGTACAGGGTTTTCGAAAGGTATTTGGATTAAAGATGTTGGCATAAAAAATTTAAAATCTGGTAAACCTATAACTATTTTCTCTGACAGAGGTTTAAAAAAACTCGAAAAATTAGATATAAATGATATTCAAATAAGCTTATCAGATGAAGCAGGATTAGTTATGGCTTTCTGTATTGCAATAAAAAACTAGGATTTGTCTATGAATTGTTTTGCTTTTGACATTGAAACCATTCCTGATACAGAATTCGGGAAAGAGATGTATGATTTAAATGGTCTTTCGGACAAAGATATCGGTAATACCATGTTATTTAAACATAAACAAAAAACGGATTCTGATTTCCTTCCTCTTTGTCAGCATCGAATAGTTGCGATATCAGTTGCATTAAGGAGGGGAGAATCTTTTAAAGTATGGAGTCTTGGTGATCAATCTTCCGATGAACTGGAGATTATAAAACGCTTCTTTGATGGTGTAGAAAAATATATACCAACTTTATTAACCTGGAATGGATCAGGTTTTGATTTACCTGTTCTACATTATAGAGCCCTTAAGCACGGTATTCAGGCACAAAAGTACTGGGATACAGGCGCGCTTGACAATAATTTTAAATTTAATAATTATTTAAGTCGTTTCCATAATAGGCATATTGATCTAATGGATGTTTTATCAGGATATCAGCCAAAGGGAAGGGCAGCACTTGATCAAATAGCTATCATGCTGGGTTTTCCTGGAAAATTAGGCATGAGTGGAGATAAAGTTTGGCCATATTGGCTGGAAGGAAAAATAAAAGAAATAAGAAACTATTGTGAAACAGATGTATTAAATACTTTTCTTGTGTATTTATCATTTGAGCATATGCGTGGAAATCTAGATAAATTGCAATTACAAAAGGAATTATCCATTGTAAAAGAAGCAATAAAATCAGAAAAAAAACCTCACCTAGACGAATTTTTATCTTCTTGGAAAGAATAATAAAACAATAAACTACTATTTATGATGCATGAAATCGAAACTGCAGAAATTTTATCATCTACACATGATGGAAAAGGAATAGCCAGTACAGAGGGAAAAAAGGTCTTTGTTCGAGGAGCGATCATTGGAGAAACAGTTAAATTTATAAGAAGAAAAAAGAGACGTAACTATGATGAAGCAGAATTAATTGAGGTTGTAAGGCCAAGCAAAGATAGGGTTGATCCTCGCTGCCAGGTCTATAATCAATGTGGGGGTTGCTCCCTTCAACATCTGAGTCCAAACTCACAGCGCGATCTCAAAGAAGGTGTTTTAAGAGATAATCTTGCCCGAATAGGAAGTGTGACCCCTTCTATATGGCTTAGACCCATTTTTAATAATGATGATGGACAATGGAACTACAGAAGACGCGCACGCATAGCGGTAAAGGATGTTGAAAAAAAAGGCCGAGTTTTAGTTGGTTTTAGAGAAAAATTTGCACCTTTTGTTGTTGATATGAATCATTGTGAAATTTTAAGTCCGCCTGTTAATAACTTAATTAAACCTTTGAGCAATCTCATTGAATCATTATCAATTAGAAAAGAAATACCTCAAATTGAAGTAGCTGTGGGAGAAAATGATACGGAATTGGTATTTCGAGTATTAATACCTCCGAATGATGATGATAAGTCCAAGTTAGTTAGTTTTGCAAAAGAGAATCAATTAAGATTATCGATACAAACAGGAGGAATGGATTCAGTTAAATTATTATTCGCGAAATCTCCCGATGAAGCTCTTAGATATTCTCATAAAAAATTCGATATTATCAATGAATTCGATTCTACAGATTTCATTCAAGTTAATGGTGTGATTAATTCATTAATGGTGGCTCAAGTTATCGAGCTATTAGAATTAAGAGAACATCACAAGGTAATTGATTTGTTTTGTGGCATTGGGAACTTTACATTACCCGTTGCGAAATATGTTAGTGAAGTTATTGGAATAGAGCTTCTTGATGCACTTATCAAGAGAGGTGAGCATAATGCGAATTTGAATAACATCAATAATGTGAAATTTTTATGTAAAGATCTAAATAAAATTGATAATACTTATAAGAATTTTCAATGCGATCGTTTGATTCTAGATCCATCAAGAAATGGTGCTTTGGATGTTGTTAATAATATAAAATATTTTAATCCTAAAAAAATTATATATGTTTCTTGTCATCCTGGTACTTTAGCAAGAGATGCTAATATTCTAGTTAATCAATATAAATATGATTTATCAGCTGCGGGAATAATCGATATGTTTCCACATACCTCGCATGTTGAATCTATTGCCGTTTTTAATAAATAGTATTTAAATCAATAATTTATAATATATTTAGGTAATTTTTCTTGCAAAATTACATCCCAACTTGATTCAATTTTTTTTCAAACATAATCTTATAACTATGGCTCGTGGGTTTTTAATGATTGATATAAAAGGCAAGGAACTTACTTCTGCCGATAAGAAAATTCTATGTGAACCGAACGTTGGAGGGATAATTCTTTTTAGTAGAAATTACGAATCTTTAAAACAAATCACTGAGCTAGTGGATGAGATTCGTGAATTAAAATCTCCATCACTTCTAATTGCGGTTGACCATGAAGGTGGGAGAGTTCAGAGATTTCATGATGGTTTTACTTTAATACCTCCAATGCGTCAAATCGGGAGAATATATGATATTAAAAAAGATGAAGCTTTAGATCTTTCTAGAAAAATAGGTTGGTTAATTGGATCGGAATTGAGATCAATTGGTATCGATCTAAGTTTTTCTCCATGCGTCGATTTAGATTGGGGTTTGAGTTCTGTTATCGGGGATAGATCTTTTCATCAAAATAAATTTGTGGTTGAAAGTTTATCGTATGAATATTCCAAGGGAATGCTAAGTTCAGGTATGAGTCCTGTTGCAAAGCATTTTCCTGGTCATGGGGCTGTAACAACAGATTCTCATCTTGATCTACCAATTGATCGAAGAGATTTTAGTGCTTTATTAGATGATATATATCCCTATGAATGTTTAGCGAGAAAAAGAGTTATGCCAGCAGTAATGATGTCTCATGTTATATTCAGTGAAGCTGATAATTACCCTGCAAGTATCTCTAATTATTGGATAAAAGATCATCTAAGAAAGCAAATTAATTATAATGGTGTCGTTTTCTGTGATGATTTGACGATGAAGGCTTTGGATAAATATGGCGGATCGTCTAAGTGCGCAATGAAAGCATTAAAAGCTGGATGTGATATGTTGCTAGTATGTAATGATCGAGAGAATGCAAAAAAGATAATCCATTCGACTAAAAATTACAATAATTATACATCAATGGCACGTCTTGCCAGTATTGTAGGAAAAAAATCATACACTAATGATGAATTAGTTAGAAGTGAAAAATGGATTGAAGCTAGAAGCAGTTTAGAAAAACTGAATTTGAATCCGGAATTTGAATTAGAAATATAACCCTCTGATCAGTCAAAGATATATATAAAACTTTTATTTTTATTTTCTATAACTTCCTTTCCTGTATTATTTTGCTCATGTGTGAAGTTAAATTCATACTCATTGGTGCTATATTTCTCTCCATCATTTACCAAAAAGGAAAAAGATGACCTGTAATCTTTTATGTTGATTGGCATGTACCTTAAAAAATTAATTTCTTTTTTATTCAAGATCATACCCTCACGTAAAGACCAGGAAGCGAAAGAATAATCTTCATAAAGCTCCATATCCTCAGAGATTTTTGTTATTAATATATGATCAAGCTCTTTATTTTCTGCATCATAAAAGAAAAAATCTTCTTCAGAGAATGAATAAGGTAGATTGTCGTTATTCTCTATAATAATAAATTTATTTTCAGAAAGTGGCGGATCATTGATGCCTGTAATTTTAATACTAAGCTCTTTATTTAATTTTCTATTTCCATCATTAATGGTGTATTTAAAGCTATCAATACCTAATTCGTTTTTGCTTAATCTATCAATTTCTAATTGATCGCTTATATTTATTTTAAAATCGCCATTCCTGTTAAGTGTCAGTGAAATATATTTACCTGTTTTACTGAGTCCAACAATACCTCTTTCAATAGAGGAGACATAAACTCTGTCCGATGTTCTCGTGATATTTTCTAAGACATTACCCTCCATCGGCGTAATTTTTACAAAATTTGAGTCAGGCAGGATGTTTGATTCATCTTTTTTATTGACTTTAACCAGTAAGCCAAATTTTGGATGATCGAAATATCGTATTTCATCATATCTAATCTCTTTATCACCATATATAGAATAGATAACTGATGACTTGAGTGATTCATTACTAGGAGTACTGTTATAGTCTTCAGTATCAGTCAAATCATTTTTCTTATTCATATTGATATTTATAGCCAATCTAATTTTTCCACCTTGGCTTCTATACAATTGAAAAATACCAGAAAAGTTACCTAATGTGTTTTTAATCCTTCTGATTTTAATGTCTGGTGTTTTGTCTTTATTTAATAAAATTTGTTCCCATCCAGCCCAAATTATTGGGTTATAAACACTCAAACGTTCTAGACGGTTATAAATAGATCTTAATTTTAATGTATTATTTTTTTTTAATTTTAATAATATTTCTTTTTCGATTGGAATTTCATTTATTTCTAAATTATTTGTTATTGATAAAGTTGATTGCTCAGAAATATCCTCAGTGACAAAATAGTTTGAGTCAGTTGCCTCAGTAATTTTTTCATCTTGGGTTTTTGATGTAAATAATTCACTACCAACTGAGCTTTCATCAAGGTATTCAAAAAGAATGATTTCAATCTCATGGTCTGCTACCAGTAAATCAGTGATTTTCTCTGTTGCATTTAAGGTTAGACTGGGAATAAATATAAAAAAAAATTTTAAAAAATATATATATATCATATTGTAAGTTACATTTTTTTGCTGATCGAATCGTTTAATAATAAAAAAATATGAAAATAACAATATCAGTACTTAGATTAGTAGTCTATTAAGAACATTTTCAATTAAAGCAAATCTTTCTTCAGGTGAATTTGTTGGTTTTTTGATGATAAGGTTTACAGGGCCTTTCATTTGAAAAATATCATTGCTATTTATAAGGTTTATAAGTGTTGAATTTTCAATATTTACATTATCAGCGAAATGAATGCTACCTCCTTGATTATTTGCACTAATTTTTTTTAAACCAATTTTTTTTGCTAATCTTTTGAGTAGGGAAATTCTAAATAAAAATTCAGTTTCTTTCGGAATCAAACCAAAGCGATCTATCATCTCAATTTTTATATCATTTAGCCCATTTTCATCTGCAATCGATATTCGTTTATATAATATCAAACGTGTCTGTACGTCAGGCACATAGTCAGCTGGAAGAAGGCACGGTACTCTAAGATTAATATCAACTCCTATCTCAAAAGGCTCATCGAGATTCACATTGCCTTGTTGTTTCATCGCCTCAATTGTTTTTGATAATAGATCTGTATAAAGTGAGAATCCTATCTGTTGAATTTGACCACTTTGCTCATCACCCAAAAGTTCGCCAGCTCCTCTGATTTCTAAATCATGTGTTGCGAGAATAAATCCTGAACCAAGATCCTCTAAATTGCATATTGCTTCAAGCCTTTTATTTGCATCAGCTGTAATTAAATTTTTTGGAGGAGATATAAGATAAGCATAGGCTCTATGATGAGATCTTCCAACCCGACCTCTTAGTTGATGAAGTTGCGCTAATCCCAATCTATCTGCTCGATTTATAATAATTGTATTGGCATTTGGGATATCTAAACCACTTTCAATGATTGTGGTGCATAGCAAAATGTTAAAATCATTTTTATAAAATTGAAGCATTATTTCTTCTAGTTTGCTTTCACGCATTTTTCCATGACCAATCTTTATTTTGGCATCTGGAACAATTTTACTTAGTGCTAATTTTATGTTTTCTATATCTTCAATTCTATTGTGAACGAAATAAATTTGACCCCCACGTTTTATTTCTCTTTGACAGGCTTCTCTTATGATATTTTCATCCCATATACTCACAAATGTCTTAATTGATAATCGATTTAATGGTGGAGTGGTAATAAGGGAAAGCTCACGAATGCCACCCATGGCCATATTTAGTGTTCTTGGGATAGGTGTAGCAGTTAAAGTAAGAATATCGATATTATTTTTAAGATTTTTTATTTTCTCCTTATGCCTGACACCGAAACGGTGCTCTTCATCTACTATCACCAGTCCAAGGTTTTTGAAAACATCTAAGTGCGATAAAACCCTGTGTGTGCCGATAACTATATCAACAGTTCCAGATTTTATTTGATCATTGATGGCAGATACTTTTTTTTGACTCTGAAATCTAGAGATCAGTTCAATCTTTATCGGCCAATTTTTAAATCGATCTTTAAAAGATGCGGCATGCTGATTTGCTAATAATGTTGTAGGAGCTAATACTATTATTTGCTTACTGTTAAGAGCAGCAATAAATGTGGCCCTCATTGCAACTTCTGTTTTCCCAAAACCAACATCTCCACAGATTACTCTATCCATTGGTTTTTGAGATGAAAAGTCTCCTAAAATAGAATTAATTGCATTTTCTTGGTCATCAGTTGTTTGGAAGGGAAATTCGTTTTCAAATTTTTCATAATCACCCTGTGTCCAAATGTATTTATATCCTTTTTTAATTGATCTTTTTGCGTATATATCAAGTAATTCTGCTGCTACATCTCTTATTTTTTTTATTGCATTTAGCTTTATACGACTCCATTGATCACTTCCTAGTTTATGAATTGGCGCATTTTCAGGAGATGATCCTGTGTATCTAGAGATTAGATCTAGCGAGTGAACGGGGACATAAAGTTTATCTTTATCAGCATATTCAAGGTGAAGAAATTCCTCACTATCTTCACCAAATTTTAAATTTATCAAACCTTGAAATCTGCCGATACCATAAACTATATGAACAACAGGAGATCCAATCGAGAGATCTGTCAATTGTTTTATGATTAACTCTGGGTCTCTTTCTTTGAGAATTTTCTTTTGTTGACGAGGTTTCTTTTTAAATATTTGATCCGATGAGATGATCGCAATATTTTGAGTTATCAAAATTACACTTTCTCTAAAGGGTGCTACTGTTGATGTAATTCCAATATCTAATGACAGAAAATCATTCCAAGAATTGACTGACCTGGCATTAATATCAAGATTTTCAAGAAAATCTGTTAATGCTTCTCTTTTACCGATACTTTCAGCAGTGAAAAGAATTTTTCCTTTAAAGTTCGAAATAAATCTAAGAAGTTCCTTAGAAGGTTCTTTATGTAAAACATTAATCATTAGGCTTGGAACAGATTTCGTATCTAAGTTTATATTTTTTTTATTTTGAATAAGAGATTTTTGGGTGTAAGAGATATTGTTATAGCTTTTTAATTTTTTTAATAAATTTTTGTAATCGAAAAATGCTTTTTCGGGCGATAATAATTGCTGTTGGTTTGACGAGCATGAATACTCAAATCTATCAATAATCTCATTCCATAACTGCTCCATTAGATTAGAAAGGTTGTCAGGAAGAATAATTTTTGATTTATCAGAAAAATAATCTAAGAAGTTTATAGTTGATTCAAAAAATAATGGTAAAAAATATTCAGCACCTCCAGCTGATATTCCTGATGAGATGTCGCGGTATATTTTTGACTTAGAGGGCTGACCTTCAAATAATTCACGGAATTTTCCTCGAAAAATTTCAATTGAATTCGCATCCAAAGGATATTCTCTTGGAGCAATTATTTTAATTTCTTTGATATTTTTAAAAGATATCTGGGTGTTAGGATCAAAAATTTTTATGGATTCAATTTTATCATCATAAATCTCAATTCTGGCAGGAGATGGAAACCCCATTGGAAAAATATCAATTAATGAACCTCTACTTGAAAATTCAGTATATTCCTCAACTTGATTAACTTTTGAGTAACCTTTTTCTATTAGTATTTTTAAAAGTTGCTCATATTTAAGATTCTGACTAACTTTTAATGAAAGAGAATTATTAAGAATGTAATCTTTTGGCGGTAATCTGTTCAGAAGTGAGTATGGAGTTATAATTTTTATTTTTCTTGTGAGACTACTTTGATCTGATAATATTTTTATTCTCTCTGAAACTATATCTTTTTGGGGTGAGAAATTATCATAAGGTAATGTCTCCCATTCAGGAAATAAATCAACTTTTGTGTCTTTATTTTTAAAGAAATCTATCTCGCACTTAAGTTGATTTGCATGATTGGAGTTTTCTGCGATAACTATTAATGTTTCATCTGAATCATTTGATAGCTCATTTATTAGTAATGAAAGAGATGGACCTGATGCTCTTCCAATCGACTGTATATTCGAATAGTTATTATTTTTTAATAGATTCTGATTCATCAGCAAGGTATTTATTAATTACTTAAAGTCCAGAATTATTGTAATTCCAGAAACAAGAGGTGAGATTATATTAATTTTTTGTATTTTTAAGTTTGCTTATTTGTTTCTGTATTTCTTGAATTAATTGTTGTTTTTCTAATACACGGCTTTTTTCTTTTTCTACCACTTGAGCAGGGGCTTTATCCAAAAAGCCCTTATTTTTCAGTTTTGACTCTGATATTAATATTTCTTTACTTAAGTTGGCTTCTTGTTTATTGAGTCTTTTGATTTCATCGTTCACATTAACATGATTTTCTAGCGGGACTAATATCTTAATTTCGCCAAGCATTGCTGTTGATGAAAAAGGTTCCTCTTTTCCTTTCTCAAGATAATTGATTGAGCATATTTTTCCTGTCGTTTTTATCAAATTAATATATTTTTTAATTATTTCTTTTTCTTTTTTTGAGCTATTTTTAACAATAATGTCAAGATTTAAACCAGGTGATATATTCATTTCACCTCTTATTTGCCTTATTCCTAGGATAAACAGCTTTATCCATTCTATTTCTGAAGTCTCGTTTTTGTGAGTTTTCTTTTTGTCATAGAGGGGATAAGGTCTCAGCATTATAGTATCGCTCTCATGATCAAGTTTTTTTCTTATATCAAGCCATATTTCCTCGGTAATGAAAGGCATGATGGGGTGGACTAGCCTGAGTATTGTTTCAAGAGTTAATAAAAGACTATTTCTTGTCGCTTGTTTCTTTTTATCATCAAATGAATTGTCTTTAAGTACAGCTTTTGAGAACTCAATATACCAATCACAAAATTGATGCCAGATGAATTCGTAAAGATTTTGAGAAGCTAAATCAAGTCGATAGTCCTTAAGGTTTTGATGTACTTTTTTTATTGTTTGATTCAATTCTGTTTCTATCCACAGATCGATCGAGTTATAAGTAATTTTATCAGTTTTAGTGATAACTTTGTTTTCATCTGAATTAGCAATAACATAGTGCGCGGCATTCCATAATTTATTACAGAAATTTTTATAACCTTCAATTCTACCCATATCAAAACGTATATCTCTTCCCGTAGTTGCCAGTGAAGCAAAAGTGAATCTTAATGAATCTGCTCCAAACGCATCTATACCATTTGGAAACTCTTTTTTTGTATTTTTTTCAATTTCTGGTTTCAAGTGATCCTGCATTAATCCAGAAGTGCGCTTATCTAGAAGCTCGTTAATTGAGGTTCCATCAATAAGATCTATGGGATCTAAAACATTACCTTTTGATTTAGACATCTTTTGACCATTTTGATCTCTAATTAAGCCGTGAATATAAACTTCTTTAAATGGTACTTTTCCAGTAAATTTTATGCCCATCATGATCATTCTGGCAACCCAGAAAAATATGATATCAAAGCCTGTGACTAAAACTTGACCTGGATAGAAAGCCTTTAGTGACTCTGTTTTATCTGGCCAGCCTTGCGTACTAAAAGGCCATAAAGCAGATGAAAACCATGTATCAAGAACATCCTCATCTTGCTTGAGATTGACTTTATTATCGATTTTATATTTTTTTCGAATGATTTCTTCATTTTTTCCAACATAAATATTATTGTCATCGTCATACCATGCTGGAATTCTATGACCCCACCATAATTGTCTACTAATACACCAATCTTGGATATTTTCCATCCAATCGAAATATGTTTTTGACCAATTTTCAGGGATAAATTTAATTTCTTTGTTTTTTACCGCATCAATAGCTGGTTTAGCTAATGGTGCAATATCGACATACCATTGATTTGTTAAGAAAGGCTCTACTATTACTCCGCTTCTATCACCCCTTGGGATTTTGCTTATATGTTTTTCGGTTTTTTTAAGAAAACCGAGATCACTTAATGCTTTCAATAGACATTCACGTCCTTTTTCTCTTGTTAATCCTTGAAAATCTTTAGGTACATTCTCATTCAATTGAGCATTCTCATCAAAGATATTAATCATCATTAGCTTATGTTTTTTCCCAATTTCATAGTCATTAAAATCATGAGCAGGAGTGATTTTCACACAACCAGTTCCAAAGTCAGAGTCAACATATTCATCAGCAATTATCGGAATTTCTCTATTTATTACTGGAACAATTACTTTTTTTCCAATAATGGCTTTATATCGATCATCATTCGGATTAACTGCTACAGCAGTATCACCGAAGACCGTTTCAGGTCTGGTTGTTGCAACGATTAAGAATTTTTTTTCATTCTTTATTGGATAAGACAGATGCCATAATTTTACTTCCTCTTCTGAGGTTAATACCTCTAGATCAGATAAAGCAGTATGAAGCTTTGGATCCCAATTAACGAGTCTTTTTCCTCTGTATATTAATCCTTCTTCATAAAGGCGAATGAAGACTTCTGAAACTGCATCACTTAGTTGTTCGTCCATAGTAAAACAATCTCTATCCCAGTCCAGAGATGCACCCATTCTTCTTAGTTGTTTTGCAATGATTCCACCGGACTCTTCTTTCCAGTTCCAAACTCTATCTACAAATTTTTCTCGCGATATATCGAGTCTTGATGTTCCCTCTGAATTGAGAAGTCGTTCCACGACCATTTGAGTTGCTATTCCAGCATGATCCATACCTGGCTGCCATAAACTTTTGAAACCCATCATTCTATGATAACGAGTCAGTGTATCCATGATTGTGTCTTGGAAGGCATGACCCATGTGTAGAGTACCAGTAACGTTAGGTGGTGGAATTACAATACAAAATGGATCCCCGTGACCACTGGGTTTAAAATATTTGTTTTTTTCCCAGCGCTCATAATGATGTTGCTCAAAACTATTGGGATCGTATTTCTTTTTCATGTTCTAGTTATATTATCTTGCTTAAATATTATGAGATCGTATCTGATAGTCAGATTTTTTGTACTTTATATATTTTTGTCTTGCTTTGCTTTTATCAATTTCATTATTTTGAACAATCTCCAATATTCTTGTTGCTTCATTTAACTCAGGAAGAGCTACATCTGAATAGTTTATTAAAACATCAGACATACTCAAAGAGCTCTCTTTATAGATAAGGGTTATACAGTTTTTTGTATTTTTGCAATTAAGAGGCTCTATTTCATTTGGTAGAAAACACTCTTTCTTATAACTCCATAGCATTTCACTTATCTTGACTGATTTCTCTTTATTGGAGGTAAATATAATAACTGATTTACTCATGTTGTATGCTTTTTCGGATAGCTTGCATACAAAAAGATTTACATAATTCTTGTCGTTTTTTGACAGAATATAGAAATCGACTTCTTTCATATTAGATATCAATTGAGCTTTGATTGAGAATAAATTGACTTAATAATGGAACAGGCCTTCCAGTACTTCCTTTTTTTGCTCCAGATGTCCAAGCTGTTCCTGCAATATCCAAATGCGCCCATTTCATATTTCTAGTGAATTTACCAAGAAAACATGCCGCTGTGATTGAGCCACCATAGCGGCCACCGATGTTCGCCATATCCGCAAAATTGCTATTAAGTTGCATTTCATACTCTCGACCCATTGGCATCTTCCAACATAAATCATTGGATTTGTCGCCTGCATTCATTAACTCATCACTCAATTCATCACTATTGCTCATTATGGCTGTTCGGTGATGCCCAAGAGCGATTACACATGCTCCGGTGAGTGTTGCCACATCAACAATATATTTGGGTTTAAATCTTCTCGCATAAGTAAGTGCATCGCAAAGCACGAGCCTTCCTTCAGCGTCTGTATTGAGAATCTCTATTGTTTGACCTGACATGCTTTTAACGATATCACCCGGTAATGTTGCAGTACTGCTAGGTCGATTCTCACAAGCAGGAACTATAACAGATAAATTTACGGGAAGATTCATCTCGGCTATTGCTATGATTGTTCCAATAACTGTTGCTGCGCCACACATGTCATACTTCATTTCATCCATTGCAGCGCTTGGTTTGATCGATATTCCTCCTGTATCAAATGTTATTCCTTTTCCTACGAGAACATGAGATTTTTGATTTTTGGCCCCTTTGTAGTGCATCTCGATTAATTTCGCTGGTTCCTTGGAGCCAGCAGTAACAGATAGAAATGAATTCATTTTAAGTTTTTTTAGCATACTTTCATTAAGTATTTTTACAGAAAGTTTTTTGTAAATTTTAGCGAATTTTTTTGATTCTTTAGCAAGATAGCTTGGAGTACAAACATTAGCGGGAAGATTTCCAAGATCTTTTGCAATTTTTGAACCTAATGAGATAGCTTGCCCGTGAGTGCAACCAAGTTTAACTTTTTCTGAGTTATTTTTACTCGATATGCCAATGATTATTTTTTTGATTATTGGGTTTATTTTTTTAATCCCTGTCTTTAACTGATCGAATTGATAGATCGAAGAAAAGTATGACTCTATAAAGTGTCTTCCTTTATAATAATCTTTGGTATTTGGCGCTTCATCAAGAAATAAATAGTTTGCAAAATTAGACAATTTAATGTTTTTAATTGCATTCATTGCAGCTTGATTTACCCTTCTAAATTCGTCGTGTCCAAATGAATCTTTATCACCCAATCCAACAATTAGTAATCTATCAGCTTTTATATTTTTTGCAGAATGAATGATTTTTTTCGACCCAATAGCTGTATTGATATCACCGCTTTTGCAAAGTTTGGTTATAATGTTTTCAGATACATCATTTATATTTTTTGCAGCGATTCCTAAATTATTTTTATTGAATACACCGATAATTAGACAGTCTGTTTTAACCTCAGATGCGCTTTTAAGAGAAGTTACATAATTCATGAATTTTCGCCTTTTTTTTCGAAAGAATTTTTTAATTTTTAAAGAGATGGGTCTTTGATAGAGATTGACACTCATTCAAAAAACGTTAGTCTTATTTTATTGTAAAGTATAATTTAACTTGACAGATAATATAATACAAAAGTAGCTATTTTATGTTTCGAATAATCGATAAATATATTTTTCGAGAAGTATTTAACACTTGGTTAATAGTCATGCTTACGTTGCTTGCGGTGCTTCTGACTAATCAATTCGCCAGAATTCTTGGAGATGTTGCAAAAGATAAGCTTCCCAAAGATTCTGTTATGGATTTAATTCTTCTTTCCGCGTTACAGTATTTAACAATTTTAATTCCAATTGGATTGTTTTTATCTATTCTTATGGCATTGGGTCGTTTATATTCTAATAGTGAAATGTCAGCAATGATGGCTTGTAAAGTAAGCTCTTTTGGAATATTTCGCCCAATAATTTTGCTCACCATCCCTCTGGTAATTATTTCTTCATGGATCGCTATTGATGTCGGCCCAAAATCTATACTTAAAATAGATAAAATTAATAACGAAGCAAAGCGAAAACTTGATCTTAGTAGCATAGAACCTGGAAGATTTGTGGTAGACAAAAATCTTGGAACAGTTATCTATGCCGAAGAGATCGATGAATCTAATGAATTGAGGAACGTTTTTTTAAGATATATAACACCAGAAGGAGAAATAGAAGTTGTTACAGCTGAAAAAGGGAATCAAATTGATATTGAGGATGAAAATCAAAGATTTTTTGTTTTAAAAAATGGTAAGCGTTACATTGGTACCCCAGGAACAACAGATTATTTAATTATGGAATTTCAGGAGCATGGAATTCCTTATGTTTTACCAAAAACAAGAGATGTAAATACTGATGTAAAATCACTTCCTTTTGATATGCTGATCACTTCAGATGATTCTCAAAGAAATGCAGAATTTCATTGGCGTATTGGTATACCGATTTCAACATTAGTTTTAGTTTTAATAGCCATACCAATGAGTAGAAGCGAACCAAGGCAAGGTCAATTTAGTAAGATATTTTCTGGTATTCTGATATTCATCATCTACTATAACCTTCTTTCGGTAGGAAAGTCATGGTTAGAAAATAGTATTGTACCCAGGAATATTGGTCTATGGTGGATTCATGCGCTTATGTTAGTTTTTTTGGTTGCCTTGCTTCTGGAAAAAAATGGATATTTTAGAAGGTTGAGCAGAGTAAATTTTCTTAAATGAATACCATTCTCTCGAAATATATCATTAAGTCCATTCTTGTTAGTGTTTTTCTGGTGATGGCAGTATTACTATCAATAACAATGTTGTATGAATTTATTAGTCAACTTGGAAACTTACAAGGCAATTTTGGCGTAACTGAGGCATTCGTATTTTCTTTACTCAGATTACCTCAACTCACTTTTGAGATGCTGCCAATTTCAATATTAATAGGTTCTCTCTTTTGTCTCGGCATGCTTACTAGTAATAGTGAGCTAGTGATTATTCATTCCGCTGGAATTTCAATTAAACAATTAGCTAAGATGCTTGCTATTAGCGGATTTTTTATTGCGTTATTTTCGATTTTATTAGGTGAGTTTGTTGGACCTTCATTGGATTACTATGCTAGAAATATGAGAGATGAAGCTAGATATATAGGAAATGAAGCTGATTTTGGAAATGCAGTTTGGGTAAAAGATGCGAACACTATAATTCACCTAGAAAGAGTCAATACAGATTATGATTTCGGAAGCATTTATATGTTCCATTTAAATGACGATAAATCACTAAAATCCATTGCAGTAGCTGAAAATTCTGGCATAGATGCTAATGAAAAATGGGTTTTAGAAAACTTCAGGGAAACAAAATTTGAAGACGATAAGGTTTCGAGATCATCAGTTGATTTAATTAATGAAACTTTTGAGTTGAACAGTGATTTGCTTGGAGTAACGTTAGTTAAGCCAATTAGTTTATCGATAAGGGAGCTTATAGGTTATGTTGATTACCTGAATAAAAACGATCTTTCTTCAAATAGATATGAAGTTGAATTATGGTCGAGAGTCTCTTCTCTATTAACAATATTAACAATGCCTATACTGGCATTATCATTTGTGTACTCATCTCTTCGTTCAGTTGGAACTGGCACTCGCTTGACGGCTGGTTTGATCATAGGGCTAGTGTATTTTTTATTGAGAGAGCTGGTGTTTAACTATGGTCAAGTATATGGGTTTAATTCAATTATTACTGCTTGGACACCTCCGTTGCTTCTATTTTTATTTGCAATTTTAAGGTTAAAAAGAATTCGATACAGGTAGTTATTTTTTTTCTTCTAAATGTAATTTGGTCTTTGAGATTCTGTCGTGCCAAGTCAGATTTTCTTTATCAATTATTTGCCACCAAAAACCCATGCCAGCTGGGATCCATGAAATTATGGAGGATATAAATCTTATCGTACAGGACATAAAACTTGGCTTTGTGTTGTCATAATTAATCAACCTAAGGCTCCAAGACTGCATACCCAGTGTTCTTCCGGATAAAAACCAAAAACCAACAAAAAAGAAATAAGCTATCAAAACAAGGGTTACTTGGTAACTCATAGAGCTACTTTCAACAGCCTCTCCAGCTCTCAATGCAATAAAGGGTATTGTTCCTAAAAATATAAGTGAAAGTAATAGTAATGCGTCATAAGTGATTGATATAAAACGTCTTTTTAAGCTTACATTTGACATTATTCGGATTAAAATTATTCAGTTGTACAAAACTTTTCAAAATTAATTTTTCTTTCCTCGTAAGCAACTTGCTCATTTCTTGATAATCTACAACTCAAGCTCCAACGACACTCTTGATCTTTTTTGATTTCTTCTTCGAGACTTGAACAGCTGGTAGTTATATTTTTAATGGGATCAATTATATTAATTTCTATGTTCTGACTTATATTTTGAGGCAGAGACCTCATTATAAACTCTCCCGAAAACCATAAAAAAGCGACCATGAGAAGAATTATAGGTAAAACTTTCTTTGCATGATGTATCAGTCTATTTAGCATGCTACGATTTCCTATTGAGAGCCATATGTAATTAGTATAACTTATAATTTGAAAAAAATATCTGATCTCTATATTAAAAACAATGCCTTAACTATATATTAAATGAATTGTTTTTAAGTTCAAATACACAAAATTCTGAGCCAATTATTATCAAAAACATGACACCTAATAAAATTAAAGTATCGTCGCTCAATATTAATGAAAAGATAATCTCAAAAAGCGCAATAAAAGTAATCAAAAAACTGGATCAATCAGGTTATAAAGCTTTTCTGGTGGGAGGATGCATAAGAGATCTCATTTTAGATATTCGACCAAAAGATTTTGATGTTGCAACTGATGCGCAACCACAACAGATCAAGCGCTTGTTCAGAAATAGTAAATTGATTGGGAGGCGCTTTAGATTAGTGCACATAAGGTATGGTAATGAAATAATTGAAGTTGCCACGTTTAGATCATCTTCAAATTCCAATAAAAAGATCTTGAGAGATCAAGATGGACGATTAATTCGTGACAATGAATACGGCACAATTGAAGAAGATGTTCTAAGAAGAGATTTTAGATGCAATGCTATCTACTATGATGTATTGAAAAAAAGAATATTTGATTTTGTCGGAAGTGTTCAAGATATACGTTCAAAAAAATTAGTTCTGATAGGAAATGATATTGATAGGATTCGAGAAGACCCAGTAAGAATGATCAGGGCTGTTAGATTCTCCACTAAACTAGGATTTTCATTAAGTGATTCGCTTAAAAAGGCTATTTTAGATAACTCCAATCTCCTAAGAAATGTGCCGTCAGCTAGAATTTTCGATGAATTTATAAAGCTTTTTATGAACGGCTTTGCGGAAAAAGTATATCTTCAGATGATCGATTTTGGCCTCTTAAAGGAAATTTTTCCCAATCTTGAGAAAGAGTTAAACAACAATCACTCATTAAATGAGATGATTGTCTTTGCGTTAAAAGATACGGATTGTCGTTATAAAAAATTAAAACCAATAAGCCCGATGTTTTTATTAGGCATATTTTTCTGGCCTTCAATTATCAAATATTCTGCGGTGGTTAAAAAAAGAAAAAGATGCTCAGAACAGAGGGCTATAGTTCTCAGCTCAATCAAAATATTAAATGACCATAAAGAAAATATCTCAATACCAAGAAGATTTTCAAGTCTCATGATTGATATGCTGGCGATGCAGCCAAGGATGATGAAAATAAATCGCAAAAATGCGAAATTTTTGCTGAGACAAAGAGCATTCAGAGCTGCTTATGACTTTATGATAATTAGAACAAAAAATGGTGAAGTAGAAGAAAATATTGCAAAATTTTGGACAAATATTCAATTAGATTTAACTATGAATACAAAAGAGAGAAAGCATCAATAATTAACATGAAAAAACATAACTCTTATTGGAAAATTGCTTATATCGGTGCTGGAAGCAATCTAGATAAACCCATCAAACAAATACATCGTTCCATGGAGGATCTTAAAAAAATAAAAAATACTCAATTTATTTTATCTTCCAGTTTATATAGATCTTCACCACTTGGTCCTGAAGATCAGCCAGATTTCATTAATGCGGTCTTCGCGATATTAACTCACTTAAGTCCTCATGAATTACTTAATGAGCTTCAGAAAATAGAAAAGAAACAAAAAAGAAATCGAGATGAGATTAGATGGGGTCCAAGAACAATAGATTTAGATATATTAATTTACAGTGATCTGATAATAAATAATAAAACTCTGATTTTACCTCATCCGGAAATTCAAAATCGCGACTTCGTTCTGATGCCATTAGCTGAAATTGCACCCGATCTTATAGTAACAGATCAAAAAAATGTTGTAGACTTGCTTGAGAAGAAAAAAAAGTTCAATCTTGACGTAAAGAAAATTACTAACGATGAATGATTTAGATATAACAGTTGATGATGTTTCACGCTTTATTGTAGTTGAAGGACCCATTGGCGTGGGTAAAACCAGTCTTGCTAAAAAATTAGCTGATAGTTATTCTGGCTCTCTAATTCTTGAGGAAATAGATAATAATCCGTTTCTTGATCGTTTTTATAAGGGTGGTCGAGGAGCACTTCCAGCACAACTCTTTTGTCTTTTTCAGAGAGCAAAACAACTTGAAATATTAAGACAGTCGGATTTATTTTCTTCAACATACATTGCTGATTTCCATATTGAGAAAGATAGATTATTCGCGTCTGTTAATCTTGATGCAAGTGAGATGGATTTGTACAAGAAGGTTTATGAGAATATGGATATTGAGAGATCGACACCCGACTTAGTTATATATCTTCAAGCAAGTCCAGATATTCTTTTGGAGAGGATTGCGCAACGAAATATTCAGAGTGAGAGATCCATAGATCGAAACTATCTGGTAAATATTACAGAAACTTTCGCTAGTCATTATCATGCTTACAACGAAGGCCCACTTTTAATAGTTAATACAGCCTCTATTGATCCAATAAATAATGAAAATGAATACCAACAATTACTTGAACAGATAAATGAAATAAGGGTTGGAAGGCATTTCTTTAATCCGCTTTCTGTAGTAGGGTTTTCTTAATTTCACAGGAGTACGAGTTAATGTATACACAATTAGAACAAAGAAGAATGGCAGAGCCGCCAATTAATGTTGCCTCTCTAAAAAAAATGAAGATTAATGGCGAACCAATTGCTTGCTTAACTGCATATGATGCCAGTTTTTCTTTGCTTGTGGATAAAGCCGGAGTTGATATTGTTCTTGTTGGTGATTCATTAGGTATGGTAATTCAAGGTCATGATACTACAGTACCAGTTACTGTCGATGATGTTATATATCACTGTAGAAATGTTTCAAGAGGCTTGAGTAGAGCTTTTCTTGTTGCGGATATGCCTTTTATGAGTTATTCAGATCCTAACCAAGCTCTTGAAAATGCTGTGCGATTAATGCAAGAGGGCGGAGCAATGATGATTAAACTTGAGGGTGGCGAAGATCAAATTTCGATTGTAGAGCACCTTGCTCGACATGATATTGCGGTTTGTGCACATTTAGGATTAAAGCCACAATCAGTTCACAAAATAGGTGGTTTTAGGGTTCAAGGAAGAAGTGAAAATGAATCACGAAAAATGTTAAAAAACGCTATTTCTCTTCAAAATGCAGGCGCGGATACCGTTCTTTTGGAGTGTGTGCCTAACGAGTTAGGTAATTCAATAAAAGAAGAACTAGATATCCCAGTTATCGGTATTGGTGCCGGTCCAAATGTTGACGGTCAAATTTTAGTTTTATATGACATTTTAGGGATTACTCATGGAACCACCCCAAGATTCGTTAAAAATTTTATGATTGGAAATGATTCACCAATAATGGCAATCAAAGCGTATGTCCAGGCTGTAAAAAATCGTGATTATCCTGCTTCAGAGCACTGCTTTTCTTAACAAACTATAATGAGTTAAACTTGGAAGTTATTGCAGATAAAATACAGTTGCGAGAAAGACTCAGAGCGCAAAAAATTAAGCAAAAAAAAATTGCATTTATTCCTACAATGGGAAATCTTCATGATGGCCATTTGAGCCTGATCGATATTGCAAAAAATTATTCTGATTGTGTTGTTGTTTCAATATTCATTAATCCAACTCAATTCCTAGAGGGTGAGGATTATGATACTTATCCAAGGACCATAGAATCTGATTTCTCAAAATTAAAAAGCAAGGGGGTAAGCTTCGTATTCGTCCCTGAAAATAATGAAATCTATCCCTCAAAAGAACAAATAGTAAAAATTTCCCTGCCGGAATTATCTTCAGAGTTATGTGGAAAAGTGAGGTATGGTCATTTTGACGGAGTGGCTTCAGTGGTATTGAGATTATTCAATATTATAAGACCAGATATATCGATATTTGGTAATAAGGATTACCAGCAAAAAATTATTCTGCAACAGATGGTTGCTGATTTATCTATGAATATCAAAATAATAGGTGGCGAGATAATTCGTGAAGAGGATGGTCTTGCGATGAGCTCACGAAATCAATTTTTATCCAAATCATCAAGATTAAAAGCGAAATCGTTGTATTCAGTACTATGCGAATCAAAGAAATTAATTAACAAAAAAAATAAAAATTTTGACTTTATTGAATGTTTCGGGAAGAAAGAGCTCGAAAAGAATGGGTTTATAGTTGATTATTTTTCCATAAGAAATAAATTCAGTCTAAAAAAAACTACCAATGATGACAATCTCATCATCATGGCAAGTGGAGTAATTGATAAGGTCAGATTGATTGACAATATTTTTGTTGATCATGAAGGAGACCAATTGTGTTGATTAAGTGCCCATTCAACGTGTTCTCTTACAATCTCAGAATTGTGTTTTTTTCTTGAAATTAATGCTTTTATAACACGATCATTTTTCTCTGCGTTTCCTAGCGCTACAGCTAAGTTTCTTAACCATTGATCATATCCAATCCTTCTCATAGCTGACCCTTCGGTTTTTTTGAGCCAAATATCCTTGCTCCATAAAAAAGCTTCGACTAGATCTAATGAATCAAAATTAAATCTTGATTGAAAATCTCTGAGTTCTGTTTTCTTTGCAAATTTGTTCCAAGGACAAAATATTTGACAGTCATCACACCCATAGATTCTATTTCCGATTTGTTTTCTAAATTGAACAGGGATAGTGCCTTTTAGTTCGATTGTAAGGTAAGAAATACATTTTCTTGCATCCAAAATATATGGTTCAATAATGGCTCCTGTAGGGCATACATCAATACACGCAGTACATGATCCACAATGATTTTTTGAGCTAGAATCAGAAGGTAGTAAAATGTCAGTGTAAATTTCACCAAGAAAGAAAAATGAACCTGAGTGCTTATCTATGAGATTTGTATTTTTCCCTATCCAGCCCAAGCCTGCTTTTTCTGCAATTGGTTTTTCAAGAACAGGAGCACTATCCACAAACGCACGAAATCCAGAAGATGAGATTTCATTAGAAATTTTCATACCTAATTTTTTAAGTCTTTTTCTTAAAACTTTATGGTAATCTCGTCCAAGTGCATATCTTGATATATAGCCTTTAGTCGGATGATCAAGTGTATTTTTATTTATATTATTTGATACTGAAAGATAGTTCATTCGAACAGAAATAATACTTAAAGTTCCTGGCAATAGAAGGTTCGGCCTACTTCTTTTTTTGCCATGTTTTTCCATGTAATACATCTCTCCATGAAACTTCCTTTTAATCCATTCTTTTAGCTTTATTTCTGCTTTTGATAAATCAATATCTGAGAATCCAATTTCTTGGAAACCTAATTCGTGTGACCATTTTTCAATTTTACTGATCAAGTCATCATTTTTAGCTAATGTTTTTAGTTTCATATTGATTGAGGTTCAATTAAACAAATATAATGAATACATGAATGATAATATTTCACCAAGCTTAGCAAAAAAAGTTTTTTCATCTCATAAAATAAAAAGTTACGAAAATACCTTATTCAACACCCTTGATTGTGAAGGTTATTCTTTCATGGAGAACGCAGGTAAATTTGCTTTCCAAGAGATATTAGAAAGATTTCCAAATGAAAAAAATTGGAATATTCTATGCGGTCTTGGAAATAATGCCGGAGATGGAATGACCACAGCGAGATTAGCTATAGAGAATGAATTGAATGTATCTATCTTTTTTCTTTTTTCTGTAGATCTTTTCACAGGTAACGCACAAAAAGCATATAAGAAATTAAAAAAAGCTCAATATAATCATAGAGATAAATTAATTATCTTTAAAAAAAATGATTATGTGAAAATTAATCAAGGTATCATTATTGATGCTATTTTTGGTATCGGTTTAAATAGGGAAATTGATCCATCAATTCAAGAAATAATACAAACCCTTAATAATAAAAATCTTCCTATTATCTCGCTGGATATTCCTAGTGGCATTAATCCAGATGATGGAAGAATAATGGGTCAAGCAATAAATGCTGAAATGACAATTACATTTATGTTTAAAAAGCTTTGCTTTTTCTTAGGCGAGGGTTCTAATTATTCTGGTTTTATAAAGTATAGTGATCTTGAAGTTCCTTGCTGTAATGAATTTCTTGATAATTGCGATTTAAATATAATTGATCGAGATTATGTCTTTAATTTTCTTCAGAGAAGGTCTCTGAGATCTCATAAAGGAGATTTTGGTCATATCGGTATATTCGGCAGTGGAAAAGGAATGCACGGCGCCTCTCTTCTTGCTGGTGAGGCAGCGCTTAGGTCTGGTGCAGGAAAAGTGAGTATTTTTATGCACTCATCACATAGAGAATTGATTGATAATCCAAGATCTGAATTGATACTAAATTTTATAGACAATATTCTTCAGGTCGAATCGATCATAAATAATTTAGATGTTCTTGTTTTAGGCCCGGGATTGGGGAAAGATAAATGGGCCTCTGATATATTCGATTTTATTATCAAATATCCGCAACCCAAAGTAATTGATGCAGACGGTTTAGTGTTTGTAAAGGCAAAAAATTTGAAACAAGATAATTGGGTTTTAACACCCCATCCTGGTGAAGCTGCTGAATTGTTAAATACATCTTCTAAAAATATTCAAGACAACAGGCAATTATCATTAAAAAAAATCTCGAATAAATTTGGTGGAGTTATCATACTAAAAGGTCATAATACTATGATTGGTCATGATGAAAATCCATCCAATATTTGCCTAAAAGGAAATCCCGGTATGGCAACTGCAGGATCGGGTGATGTTTTAGCTGGGATTGTTTCGGCTATGATAGGGCAAAAATTGTCATTATTTGATGCGAGTTCAGCTGCTGTTGAAATTCATGCAAAAGCTGGTGATTTAGCATCTAAGGACGGAGAAAGAGGGTTATTGGCAGGAGATATTATTGATGAAATTCGAGGTTGTGTAAATTAGTGGAAATTGAGTTATATTTAAAGAATGAACATTCAACCCAAAATTTAGGTCATGCTATTGCTGATTCAATACCTCATGATTATATTGGGCTGATAGTTTCTCTGATAGGTGAAATGGGAGCTGGAAAAACAACTCTTGTCAGATCCCTTCTAAGAAGTTTAGGGCATAAGGGGAATGTCCCAAGTCCGACATACACCCTGATAGAACCTTATGAGTTTGAACGTGGTAAAATATTTCACATTGATTTGTATAGAATTAACGATCAAAGCGAACTTGAATTTTTGGGCTGGAATGATTTATTTGAAGATGGAATGATTATAGTGGAATGGCCTCAAAGAGCTCCGATCGTTAAAAATAGATCAGATATTGAATTTGTATTTGATTTTATCGAGACAGGAAGAAATATCAAAATTAAATCTTTATCTTCAAATGGAGAGAGTTTCCTCAAAGTGTTAAAGAAAAAAATTCAACATTAAGATATAAGTTTTTATGATCAAATCTGCCAAAAACATAATAATTGGAGCTTTTTTTATTATTCAAATTCTTTGTGAGATCACCTTAGCTGATAATCTTGTAAAAAATATTCGGATTTCTGATTCTGCTGAGTCATCAAGGATAGTTATTGATATTAAAAAGGCGCCGTCCAGTAAAGTTTTTTATCTTCAGAATCCTGAGCGACTTGTAGTTGATATAAGTAGCACAAAACTTGGTAATAATTTTAAATCATCAAAACTCACAGGAAAACTGGTCAGAGGTATACGATTTGCAAATAGAGAGAAATCATCTTTAAGAATTGTCTTTGATTTAGATGGAAGGGTGAAACATAAATATTTCACTCTTCCAAGGTCGGGAAAATCAGACCATAGATTGGTTATTGATCTAGAAAAATTCGATTCATTGACAGAAAGAAATAAAATTTCTCCCAAAAACAGTCAAGGTAGAAAAATAATTGTAGTTATTGATCCAGGCCATGGAGGCAAGGACCCAGGTGCAATCGGACCTAATGGCACAAGAGAGAGTAACGTTGTTCTTCCAATAAGCCTTAAACTTGCAAATTATTTTAATAAAACAACCGATATGCAAGCTATTCTTACTAGAAATGATAATACTTTCATTCCGTTAAGAGAAAGAATGGAAATTGCGAGAAATTATAATGCAGATTTATTCTTATCTATACACGCCGATGCTTTAAATAATTCCAGGGTGAAGGGCGCATCGGTATATACATTATCCCTAAAAGGTGCCAGCGATGAGGCATCAAAGATTCTAGCTCAAGGGCAAAATGAAGGTAGTACCATAGGAGAAGTTGACATAGCAGGCATGGATAAGGATGCAATTTCTTTGCTAACTGATTTATCACAAAATTCGTCCATGGAAGCGAGCAAAGAAGTTGGAGCGATGATACTTAATCAACTATCAAAGGCTGTATCAATAAGGAAGAAAAAAGTCCAAGAAGCTGGGTTTTTAGTACTCAAATCTCCTGATGTCCCATCCGTTTTGATTGAAACCACTTTCATTTCAAATCCTGGAGAAGAAGCTAAATTAAATACAAGAAGGTTTCAAGATAGATTGGCAGAAGCTATTTTTCAGGGAGCAAGAAATTATTTTTTGATGAATCCCCCACAAGATACCTTACTTTCTAACAATATTAATTCCGATACTCAGATAATCTCATATATTGTAAAAAGAGGAGATACACTAAGTGAGATCGCGGAGCTATATAATGTCAAATTATCTTTAATCAAGAACTTTAATGGAATCTCTGGAAGTACCATTAGGATTGGGCAATCATTACAAATACCGCTTTATCAGTAAAAGATAATTTGATCTAAAGATGAAAAATTATCCAACTATATTCTGCCTTATTGGCCCAACTGCAATAGGTAAAACAGATTTAGCCCTTTTGATAGCTTCAATGTTTCCAATTGACATAATAAATGTCGATTCTGCTCAAATATACAGAGGAATGGATATAGGGACTGCAAAACCATCAAAAGAGATTTTGGATAAGTATCCACATTTTCTAATTGATATACGTAATCCTGAAGACACGTATTCAGTTGGTGATTTTTTATCCGATGTGTCTCATCAGATCAAAAAGTCACTCAAGGACAATCGAATTCCTCTTCTTGTTGGTGGCACAATGCTGTATTTCCATGCGTTAATAAATGGAATTGCGGATTTACCCAAAAGCGAAAAAAAAATAAGAGCAGAAATAGAAAAAGAAGCTGAGGATATTGGATGGAATAAGATGCATTTAAAACTCAAAAAATTAGATCCGACTGCAGCAGAAAAGATAAATTGTAATGATAAACAAAGGATTCAAAGAGCGCTAGAGGTCTATGAAATTACAGGCAAGAAAATATCTGAACTACAAGCTAAGAAAAAAAATAACCGAGAATTTGATTTTAAAGTTTTCGTTAAGAACCAGATCACGAGAGAGGATTTATACAAGAAAATTAATCGAAGATTCATAAAAATGATAAATAACGGTTTTGTTGATGAGGTGGGTGAGTTAAGAAAAAGAAAAGAACTAACTGCAAGACACCCATCAATGCGGTCTGTTGGTTATCGTCAAATATGGCAATATTTGGATAATGAGATAAGTCTCGAGAAAGCAACGGATTTAGCTCAAATAGCCACCAGACAGTTAGCAAAGAGGCAATATACATGGCTTAATAATATGGAAAACATAACTAAAATTGACTCTCAAAACAACAATATTCTCAGTCAAATTGAACTGGCGAAATAGGTTTTTATCTTGTTCGATCGTAAAAAAATTGGTGAAAAAGCAACCCTAGTTTATTTTTCTAACAATATTGATACTGATAATAGAGAAGATAATGAGTTTATGGAACTCTCTAGAGCATCTGGTGCAAATTTAGTGGGTGAAATTAATGCTAGATTTCGTTATCCAAATGCTAAATATCTAATAGGAAAAGGAAAGATTGAGGAACTGCAAGCCTGTCTTATTGGAAACAATTCTGATCTAATTATCTTTGATACTACTTTATCTCCTAGCCAAGAAAAAAATTTAGAAAAAAAATTAAGTTGTAGAGTTGTTGATAGGACTGGACTTATTCTCGATATATTCGCTCAACGAGCTAGAAGTTTTGAAGGGAAACTGCAAGTTGAGCTGGCGCAACTCCGTCATATATCTACAAGACTGATAAGAGGATGGACTCATCTTGAGAGGCAGAAAGGTGGGATTGGATTAAGAGGCCCTGGTGAAACACAACTTGAAACCGATAGAAGACTTATAAATAAGAGAATAAAGCAACTCAAAGCTCGTCTTGAACGAGTTGACAAAAGAAGGAAAATGAACCGAAAGAATCGCTCACGCGCTGGCATTCCAACAGTTGCTATTGTTGGCTACACTAATGCCGGTAAGTCAACATTGTTCAATCAGCTTACCGGATCATCCGAATTTGTAAAAGATCAGCTCTTCGCAACTTTAGATCCAGTGATGAGAAGACTTGATATCAAAAATGCTGGCCCCATTATCCTATCTGATACTGTTGGATTTATAAGGGATTTACCTCATGATTTAGTTGCGGCATTCAAGGCAACACTTCAAGAAGCAAAAGAAGCGGATTTAATACTCCATACAATTGACGCTTCTGATCCAGATAGGTTAGAAAGAATAGGGCAAGTAAATAGGATATTGGCTCAGTTAGATGCGAGCAATGTTCCTCAAATAAGGGTTTATAACAAGATAGATAAAAATGAAGTTGGTAATATTTTCGAAGCTCCTTGTAATGAACATGAACGATCGGTTTGGTTGTCAGCAAAAACTGGTCAAGGAATAGAAAAACTTAATTCGGTTTTAGCTAATTTTTTAAAAAAAAATGTTATCTTAGGAGAAATAAAGCTTGATAACAAACAGGGGAGACAAAGAGCTAAGTTATTTCAGATGGGAGCAGTTAAAACAGAAAATATTCAAGAGGATGGGAGTTGGAACTTAATTTTGGAAATAAAGAAAGAAGACATATATAGTTTTTTAAAAAAAGAAGGTATAAGTAAAAGTAATTTCAGTAAGATATAATAAATAAAATAATTGTGAGATTAAATATGAGTTGGAATGATTCAGGAAATGGTCAAGATCCTTGGAAAGGTGGAAATAATCAACCCGATGATTTAGATAAAATCATCGAAGGTTGGCAAAAGAAAATTAATGCTATTTTAGGAGGCAAAAAGAATAACGGTAATGTCACTAAAATACCAAGTGGTAATACAGGTTTATCATTTGTTCTGATCTTTTTGCTCATTGCATGGGCTTTCACAGGCTTATATCGTGTAGACCAGGCAGAAAGAGGAGTTGTGCAGCGTTTTGGAGAATATACTGAAACAACATACCCAGGTTTGCATTGGCACATTCCATATCCAATTGAGTCTGTTGATATAGTGAATACTGGTATTGTTACTAATTATGGGTTTAGTACTGAAATTTTAACAGCCGATGAACAATATGTATTTGTTCAGATGGTTGTTCAGTATTTGAGAGATGATCCAGTTCAATATAGCTTTGAAGTAATCAATCCTGAAGGAACGCTTGAAGACCTCACAGAGAGCGCATTAAGAGAGGTAGTTGGCACAAGTTCACTAGAAGTTCTTGTAAATGAAAGGCGTGATGAGATCGGACCAAAAACACAGGTTGTTCTTCAAAGCACTCTAGATGCATATAAGGCTGGTATGACTGTAACGTCTATAAACCTTGAAAAACTTGATTATCCAAGAGCTGTTCAAGATGCAGTTGATGATACACAAAAAGCCAGAAATGATAGCGATAGATTTATTTTAGAGGCAGAAAAGTATGCTCAAGATTTAATACCTCGCGCAAGGGGTGCTGCGACAAGAATTCTTCAAGATGCAGAAGCTTATCGTGATAGAGTGATCGCAGATGCTGAGGGTCAAGCTAATAGGTTCTTAGCTTTACTTAAAGAGTATGAGAAAGCGCCAAAAGTAACTCGAGATAGACTGTATCTCGACGCAGTAGAAGAAGTTTATAAAAACTCAAACAAGGTTATTTTGGATTCACAAGGAAGTGGTAATCTTTTGTATCTCCCAATTGATAAGTTAATGAATCAGGGTAACAGATCCAGCAATAATACAAATCCTCAAAATGCATCCTCTGATGGAGGGGTTAATAATATAACAGATGAACAGCGAAATCGTGAAAGGAGGCAGCGTCAATGAATATGAGATCCGGTGTAGTATTGGTTATTTTTTCTCTAGTGATTCTTAATTTAACGGCTTTCACGGTAAATGAAAGAGAGCTAGCTATAAAACTCCAGGTTGGTGAGGTTGTTAAATCTGATTACGAACCAGGGCTTCATTTTAAAATTCCTTTCTATCAGACAATTAGAAAATTTCCAAAAAGGATAATGACTATAAATGAACGTCCTGAAAGAATCTTTACTGCTGAACGATTGGCTATGGATGTTGATTCTTTTGTTAAATGGAGAATTATAAATACAGTTGATTTTTACATATCTACTGGTGGGTCTTTTAGAGTTGCTAACGACAGAATATCTGAAATTATAAAAAATGCGATCGTTACTGAATTTGGAAAAAGAACAGTGCAAGAAGCAATATCCGTGGAACGTGCAGAATTAATGAGAGATATGTTAGCTAATGCTACATCAACTGCAGAGGGACTTGGTGTTGAGCTTGTCGATGTTCGGGTCAAACAAGTTGAATTTCCTGATGATGTGAGAAATTCAGTTTATCAGCAAATGAGAGAAGAAAGAGGGAGAATTGCTGCTGAACGAAGGGCACAGGGTATGGAAGTATCTGAAGAAAAAAAATCAACAGCAGATAAAGAAAGAACAATCATCTTGGCTAATGCAAATAAAGATTCCGAGATTATAAGAGGAGCAGGAGACGCAAAGGCCGCAGAAATATATGCGAATGCCTATAACCAAGACCCTGAATTCTATGCTTTTTATAGAAGTATAGATGCTTATCGAAATTCAATTGGTAATTCAAATGACATAATGGTTATAGATCCAGACAATGAATTTTTTCAGTATCTCAATAAATCACAAATAGATTAAATCTCCTTTGTAGTATCTCGGTATGGAGAAAACAAGAATATGATATGGCAGGAAATATTAACTGTCGTATCAATCTTGTTTATAATTGAAGGGTTAATTCCTTTTATTAGTCCCAGTAAATACAAAAACTTCGTAAGTAGCATGTCAAAATTAAATACTAATAATCTGCGAATACTTGGTTTTATATCAATGATATTTGGTGTGTTATTATTGTTTTTGGTAACTTAATTTCTTAATTTTAGGAAGAAAAATGAGTAAAAATGTTGTTGTTATTGGTTCGCAGTGGGGCGATGAAGGGAAGGGTAAAATAGTAGATTTATTGACAGAGGATGTTGCAGCGGTTTCAAGATTTCAAGGGGGGCATAATGCTGGACATACTTTAGTTATAGATGGAAAAAAAACTGTCCTTCATCTGATACCTTCAGGCATTCTTCATAGTCATGTTACCTGTCTAATAGGAAATGGAGTAGTTATATCTTTAGATGCCCTCATAAAAGAAGCCGATGAACTAATAAAAAATGGAGTACCAGTATATGATCGCCTTAAAATCAGTGCAGGTTGCCCTATTATCTTACCTTCTCATGAAGCGCTCGATATTGCTAAGGAGAAGAAATTAGGTAAATCTGCAATTGGTACTACTGGGAGAGGAATCGGGCCTGTATATGAAGATAAAGTAGCTAGAAGAGCAATAAGAATGTCAGATTTAATCGAGGAAAATTCTCTGTTAGATAAGTTGACTGAGGTATTAAATTATCACAATTTTCTTCTAAAAAACTTTTTCAATGAGTCAGAGCAGTCTGTCAATGATATCTATGATCGACTGCTTAACCAAAGAGAAATTATCTTGCCCTTAATATCAGATATTTCGGAGACACTAGATTTATATCAATCCAAAAATAAAAATATCCTATTTGAGGGTGCTCAAGGTGTATTTTTAGATATTGATCACGGTACTTATCCATACGTAACATCATCAAATACTGTTTCTGCCTCAGCAAGTACTGGAACTGGGATTGGGCCAAAACGACTGGATTATATTTTAGGTATAGTCAAAGCTTATTCCACGAGAGTTGGTTCGGGGCCATTCCCAACAGAGCTTAATGATGCTAATGGAAAGCATCTTGGTAAGGTTGGGGTTGAGTTTGGTGCCACTACTGGCAGACCAAGGAGATGCGGTTGGTTAGATGCAATAGCATTAAAACGATCGATTCTAAATAGCAGTATAACTGGATTATGTCTCACGAAACTGGATGTACTCGACGGGTTAGAAAAAATAAAAATTTGTACGGGTTATAATTACAACAATAATCATATAAATAAATTCCCTCTCAATATCTCTGAATTAGATAAATGTATACCGATTTATGAAGAGTTTAATGGCTGGGATGGATCCACTGAAGGTCTTAAAAACTATGACGAATTACCTGCAAATGCAAAGAAATATATAAGAGCAATAGAAGATATGGTTAGCGTGCCTGTCGACATCGTTTCAACAGGACCTGACCGAGAGCAAACAATAATAAGAAAAAATCCGTTTGAATGATTTGTAAAATCAATTTAGAGATATATATTTGAGGAAGTTAGAATCTTTAGTGATAAAAGCTGGACCGTCGGCATATAAAGAAATAAAAGATCATGGTTTTGATCTCACTAAAATAAAAACAATTATGGGAGCATCAGGAGGGCCAAAATGGTTAGTTCTTAGCCATCTTGACCGATTAATTCTTGATAAGATCGTTCCTAATCTAGAAGGCCCTGTTCAATTGATCTCTTCATCCATAAGTTCATGGAGATTTATCTGTTATGCACAAAAAGATCCTATTCAAGCGATAAATAATTTTGAAGATGGTTATATAAACCAATATTTTCCTAGTGAATATACGAAGAAAAAATTTAGCAATCAACTCAGAAAAATGTTTGATCATATTTGCCCACCTTCAGCGATAAAAGATGTGATCAACCATGCTGTTTTTGAAACTAATATTGTTACAGCTCAATCACATCATATTCTTAAAACTGAAAATAATCCGGTTTTATTATTTGGTTTATTACTAACATTTATAGCGAATTTTACTAATAGAAAAAATTTAGATTATTTTTTTTCTAGAGCATTATTCACGAGCAGTAATAATCAAATAATCATAGATAAAGAAAATAAATTAAAAACAAAATATATAGAATTAACTGAAGGAAATATAAAGGATGTTGTTGTTGCATCAAGTTCGATACCCATATATCTAGAGGGTGTAAGGAGAATATTGGGCTCCCCTAAAGAAGTATACAGAGATGGCGGAATAGTTGATTATCATTTTGATTATTCTCCTGTTGAAAAAGATGGTTTTGTTTTGTATCCGCATTTTTTTGATTTAATCGCACCAGGATGGTTTGATAGATCTATTGCTTCGAGGCATTCAAATCCCTTGAATCATCAACGTACGATAATGATATGTCCATCACATAAATTTATAAGTGAACTCCCATTATCAAAAGTACCTGATAGGTCAGATTTTACAAAATTATCTAATCAACAAAGAATTAAAAATTGGAAAAAAGTGGTAAGTTCTTGTGAAAGGCTTGCAGATGAATTCAATCAAATTCTGGAAAAAAATCAGATTGAATCATTCATTAAGCCGATTTAATCAGAATTTCTCTTTCTTTTCTCCCAGAATATTGCATTGTTTATTTGAAGTGAATTCGGGTCGAATGTATATTCTTTAACACCCTGGCTTTTCTGTGCTTCATAGTCTTCAAGGGCTTTTATTGCGGGCTTGGACATGAAGAAAATAATTAAAATTCCAATAATATTGAGCCATGCCATAATACCAACACCAACATCTCCAAGCCCCCATGCAACACTTGCTGTTTTGACAGAACCATAAAATACCGAACCCAACATAAATAATTTTAGAATTGTCATATCTCCGGGAAGTTTAAATGATCTTCTAAGGTAAGCGATATTAGTTTCAGCTATATAGTAATAAGCGAGGATGGTTGTAAAAGCAAAAAAGAATAGAGCAACTGCGATAAACGGAGCCCCCATTCCAGGAATAGTTGCCTCTAATGCGTATTGAGTGAATGCAGGACTATTTGCATCAACCGTAGAATTTATATTTTGAATTATAAACTCTGAACCTTTCCCATGAACATTATATGCACCAGTTATTAAGATCATAAATGCAGTAGCTGTACAAACAAATAGTGTGTCAATGTATACAGAAAAGGCTTGAACAAGACCTTGTTGTGCAGGATGAGAAACTTCTGCCGCTGCAGCTGCATGAGGTCCTGTACCTTGTCCTGCTTCATTTGAATATATTCCTCTTCGGACGCCCCAGCCAATAGCAGCACCAAATCCAGCCATAGGTGTAAATGCATCATTTATAATCAATGTGATAATTTCAGGCAGACGATTTATATTTAAACCTATAATTGAAAGTGAAATTACTATATAGGCAAGCGCCATAAATGGTACGACAACTTGAGTGAAGCTTGCAATTCTTTTGACTCCACCAAATATGATAAAAGCGAGCAATATTAGTACAAATATTGATGTGGTTATTTTTGTTGAGCTCAATGGCCCAAAAACTGTATCAACAATTTCACCTCCGCCAAGGGCAAGTTCTGCTGCATTTCCAATACTATTGGCTTGAACACCTGGTAAAAGAATTCCTGTTGCTATTATTGTGGCTACAGCAAAAAATAAAGCATACCATTTTGCACCCATCGCTTTTTCAATATAGTATGCAGGACCGCCTCTATATTGACCCTCACTCTCCTCTTTGAATATTTGCCCAAGAGTGGATTCGATGTATGCAGTAGACGCACCAAAAAAAGCCACAACCCACATCCAAAAAATGGCGCCAGGACCTCCAAATCCAATAGCAGCTGCAACTCCCGCTATATTTCCAGTTCCAACTCTTCCTGAAAGAGATACAGATAAGGCTTGAAAAGAAGATATGCCCATTTTTGAGCTTGTGCCTGACATTAAAAGGCGTATCATTTCTTTGAATAATCTGATCTGCACAAACTTTGTTTTTATAGAAAAGAATAATCCTGCTCCAAGGGCTAACAAGATAAGAGCGTTGCTCCATATAAATCCATTTAAAGTGTTAACTAGATTTTGCATAGCATTCCTTTATTTAATTTTATGATATTACCTAAAATTCACTAATATTGTTGTGATTATTATTTAAAAAAATGAATTCATAAATTTATTTAGAAATAATCACTTATTTTAATTATAAATTTGTCATATTGAGAATATAAAGGGATAGTATTGAATATTATCCGGAAGCTAATTATTCAAGATAAAAGTTTAGTTAAAAATATCAATATTGGGGAAAACTTGATTGAGTAAATCTAAAAAAAATTCATACAATCATTCTATTCCAACACCTAATGAATTAATTGATTTCTTCTGGAATAACACAGAACCAAAAGCACTTGATGCTCTATGCATTTTCTTTGATATAAGAGATTCAAAAAATAAAAAATCATTACAACGTGTTCTTTATAAAATGTCCAAGGAGAAATTGATAAAAAAAAATAAGAGGGGTGAATATCATATTCCGATAAGACAAAAACCAATCAATGGAAGAGTTATAGAGAATATAGATGGTTTTGGTTTTGTTGTAACTGATGATCAAGAGGATGACATCTATTTATCCTCTGTCGAGATGAGGTCTTTAATGGATGGAGATGAAGTTCAGGTAAAGTTAAATAAGTCAAATAGAGGCAGGAAATCTGGAAAGTTATTAAAAATTTTAAATCGTTATAGCAAGAGAATTTGTGGAAAATTAGACTTCTCTAAAGGAAAGTATATTTTGTCTTCATTCTCAAAGAATTCAAGCAAAAAAGTTATCATCAATAAAAGCAGTGGTCAGAAGTGCAAAATAGGTCAATTTGTCGAAGTTTTAATCACACAATATCCAACAAAATCAGACTCAGTAATATACGGTAATATTTCATCCGTAATTGGGGATGAATCAAAGGAAGGGATCTATGTAGATCTCGCGATAAGAGCATTTGATATACCAATAGAGTGGCCCCATGATATTAAAAATGATCTAAAAAAAATCAATCCAGAAGGTCTTATTGAAAATGATGAAATTGATTCACGAATTGATTTAAGGAAATATAATTTCATTACCATAGATGGTCAAAATGCTAGAGATTTTGATGATGCTATATATTGCGAATCATTCAAAAATGGATGGAAGTTATATATTGCAATAGCTGATGTAGATCATTATGTTGAGCATAATTCATCTCTAGATAAAGAAGCTTGCAAAAGAGGAACATCTGTATATTTCCATGACCGAGTAATACCGATGCTTCCAGTTGAGTTATCTAATGGTGTATGCTCCCTTAGGCCAAATGAAGAGCGTTTAGCAATTGTATGTGAATTGGAAATATCTCAATCAGGAAAGGTCTCTAATTCAAGATTTTACGAATCAGTCATAGAATCTAAAGCAAGACTGACTTACTCTCAGGTTTATAATTATTTAGAAAAAAATAAGCAGAATTCATTATCTAAAAATACTGCCAATCTCCTCTCAAATTTATATCGTTTATATTTAGTGCAAAAAAATCTCAGAAAAAAACGTGGTGCTATTGATTTAGATATTCCGCAAATTTCGCTAATTACTAATAATGATGGTTCACTTAAGACAGTCCAGAAAGAGAAAAGGAATGATGCGCATAAAATTATAGAAGAATGCATGATCATTGCTAATGTTGAAGCTGCTAAATTTTTAAAGAAATCAAAATTACCAATCCTTTATCGAAATCACGAAAAACCTAATTCAGAGGGATTTGAGGACTTGTTTTCTTTTTTAAAGAAAATAGGAATTAAACTACCTGATCCCAAAAACATAAAGCCAAGTGATTTTGATTTTATTCTAAGTCAATTAAAGGATAATCCTAATAAAAATCTAATATCGATGATGATGCTGAGAACGTTCAGTCAAGCAAAATACAGCCCTAATTTAATTGGTCATTTCGGTCTTGCTTTAGAATTATATACGCACTTCACTTCACCAATTAGAAGGTATCCTGACTTACTGGTCCATCGCGCTATTCGATTTATTTTGCAATCAGAAAAAACGAAAAAATACCATTACACGAATGATAAAATGAAAAATCTGGGTGATTTGTGCTCATCAACCGAACGAAGGGCTGAGAAAGCTGTTCGTGATGTCGAGACAATAATGAAATGCCAATTTATGCAAAATCAAATTGGTTCAACTTTTTCTGGAGCTATTGCAAGTGTTCATGCTTTTGGGGTTTTTGTTCAAATCGATAATTTGTTAGTAGAAGGTTTGGTTCATGTGTCAAATATGAAGAAAGATTATTTTATGTTTGATCGCTCAAAGAGAATATTGATTGGCGAGAGAACAAAGAAAATTATTAGAATAGGGGATCAGCTGAATATAAAGGTCTTGTCTGTAGATTTAAATACCAGAAAAATAAATCTCAGCTCAATGGATTTGTAAAGCAAGTTTAATTTTATGAATAAAAATAAATACATTATTGGATTACGCTCTATTGAGCAGCTTCAGGCTAATAAAGAAGTAAAAATTAGAAAGTTTTTTATTGAATATAAAACAAAAAATAAGCGTTTGATTGACATAATTAAGTATGCAAATAGTTTGAATATCCCAATTGAATCAGCAAATAGATCCAGGTTAAACCAGATTTGCAATGATTCGTCACATCAAGGTGTAATAGCAGAAGTATCTATTGGCTTAATAAGTACTGAAGCCGAGCTTAGATTGATGGTAGAAAAAAAATTAGGTGATTCCAACTCAAAGCCACTGCTTTTATTGATATTAGAGAGAATAAAAGATCCTCATAATCTAGGTGCTTGTATAAGAACAGCTGATGCAGCCGGGGTAGACGCAGTTATAACTGGTGTTACAGATACTGCAGCCCATTCCCCCACGGTAACAAAAGTTGCAAGTGGGGCAGCAGAGTTAATTCCTCTAGTTACAGTTAAGAACCTTAAGAAGATACTTAAATGGTTGAGTGAATATAATATAAAAATAATTGGCACAAGCGACCAGGCAAATGAGGATATATACTCGGTTAACACGAATGGACCCATAGCACTTATTATGGGCCAAGAACATGAAGGAATAAGCAAGATGGCAAAAAGCCATTGCGACAATTTAGTTAGTATTCCAATGTATGGGAAAGTATCAAGTCTTAATGTTTCTGTAGCAACGGGTGTATGTTTATTCGAAATAAACAGAAAGAAGTATAAATAAAATTTAAGTTTTACTCTTGCGTATTCGTCTTACCTTGGGTAGGATCTCATCCTAGTTTAAAAACGAAAGATATAAATTTATTAACCCTTGCCTCACTAATTTATTTAGGAGGCTAAATCCGAAAGGGAGTCAAAATGAGACACTACGAAATAGTATTCTTGGTGCATCCTGATCAAAGTGAGCAAGTGCCCGCAATGATTGAGAAATACCAAAACATGATCAGCGCATCTGGCGGATCAATTCATCGTTCTGAAGACTGGGGTAGAAGACAGTTATCCCACCCAATCAAAAAGGTACATAAAGCTCATTATTTATTAATGAATGTTGAATGTGGAAGCGATGTTATTGATGAATTAACAAACGTTTTCAGTTTTAGTGATGCGGTTTTAAGATATCTAATACTCAATAAAAAATCAGCAATCACTGAACGATCTCCTATGCTCGCAGCTGTTGAAGCAGAAAAAATTAAGGAAGAAGAGACACAGAGAAAGCGAGATGAAAAAGTTGCGGCAACATCCTCAAAATCAAAAGTCGAAAATAAAGACTCAACGCCAGAGGAAGCAGAAATTGACGTTAATGAAGATGCAGATGAGAAAAATGAAAAATCTGAAGATGAATCAAATAAAGTAAAAAATGATTCTGAAGAAGATATCAAAGAGAATTCTGATGAGATTACTGAAGATAAAGCCTCAAAAGATGACAATGAACCCGACGATGAAGTTAAAGCGTAAAGGAAAATAATAATGATAAAAAGATACCCAAGAAGAAAAAAATATTGTCGTTTTACAGCTGAAGGCATTACAGAGATTGATTACAAAGACTTATCTTTGCTAAAAAACTATATAACCGAAACTGGTAAAATTGTTCCTAGCAGGATAACTGGAACAAAAGCTAGATATCAGAGACAACTAACGGTAGCTGTAAAAAGAGCTCGATACCTATCTCTGTTGCCATATACCGATAGGCATTGATATAAAAGTTATTGCAACATATTCTAGCTGGATATATTCAAAACCATTAAATGGTTCAGTAGCATTGGCGCTTTCTATGTTAGTGCCTTTCTCAGTTTTATTGAGCGGGGCAACTATGTTCGCTTTGGTATTGAATTTCCCTCTTATCAGGATAGCCGTTCAATCTTTATTCGCTCTGGGTATTTTGACACTGATTGGACTATTTTTAAATTTTGGTTTTTATGAGATTTTTCTTAATAGCTTATTTGTATGGTTACCAGCCATATTGCTGGCTTTGGTATATGTTAAAAGTAGCTCTACAACCTTAACTATCCAAGTATTATCTTTAATCACTATAGGTGCATTATTGATTTTTTATCTTTTAGTAGAAAATCCTGAATCATTTTGGAATCAAATCTTGATAAATACAAAAGATATTTTACTAGAGAGCGGTCTTAATGACGAGGCAGTGATTATTCAGGATCAGATGAATTTAATTAGCGGTCAAATAGCGGCAATGATCGGAGTAATGGTTTGGTCTCTGTATTCATTTTTAATTACTCTAGGGGTGAATATATCTCACTCCAATGATGCTGACTCAAAAAAAAATGGCAGTTTTATTAATCTTAATCTAGGAAAGTCCATAGCATCCATTGCGGCATTGAGTTCATTATGCCTGTTTGTATTTGATTCATTATGGATAGAAAATCTCGCCTATATGAGCCTGTTGTTTTTCTGGTTACAGGGCCTTTCGATAATACATTGGTTAAGGGCGAATAATATAATATCCAGATTTTTCTTAGTATTTTTGTATATACTTTTTCCAATTTTGAATATATTTATAGTTATGTTACTCGCTGTTGTTGGGTATACTGACGCATGGTTTAATTTCCGATCAAAAATTAAAGTGTTTAATAATTAAAATAGTAAATTAAGGTAGAGGTAATGAAAGTAATTTTATTGGATAAAATAGAAAATCTTGGTGCAATAGGTGACTTAGTTACGGTGAAATCAGGATATGGACGAAATCATTTAATACCCAGTGGAAAGGCTGCATTAGCCACCGCTGATAATATAAAAGATCTTGAAAAAAAGAGAGTGGATCTTGAGAAAAAAGCTGCTGATGAACTAGCTGCAGCGAAAACGAGAGGCGAATTAATCAATGATATGAAGCTGGTTATATCAGCAAATGTTGAGAGTGAAGGAAAATTATACGGCTCAGTCGGACCTGTTGATATAGTAGAAGCATTTGATAAGGTTGGAGTGAAGGTAGAAAGAAGCGAAATCAGAATGCCAGATGGACCTATTAGAGAAATCGGGGAATCCGGTATTTCATTGCACTTACATACTGATTTAGATATCAGCGTAAGTGTAAACGTTGTTCCGGAGGAATAACCTGGAATCAAGAAAAATTAAATTTAAGGTATCACCATAATGACTCAGTCATCTAATAATAGTGATGGCGATGAAACTATTTCTATAAAAGCACCTCCAAATTCTACTGAAGCAGAGCAGTCATTATTGGGCGGATTGATGTTGGACAATAACGCTTGGGAAAAAATTGCAGATATTATCGTAAAAGATGACTTCTACCGTAAAGATCACCAGATAATATTTAATGGGGTTTCTAAGCTTATTGAATCAGCTGAAGCTTGTGATGTGGTGACCCTCTCAGAATTTCTTGATAATAATGGTGAGCTCGATTCTGTAGGCGGTTTAGAGTACCTTGCCACTTTAGCAAATGAGACTCCGGGATCAGCAAATGTAATATCCTATGCAAAAATTTTAAGAGAGCACTCTGTAAATAGATCATTAATAGCGGCAGGAAATGAGATTAGTGGAAGTGCCTTTGCGAATGACGGCCGAACTGCCTCTGAATTGATAGATCATGCCGAAAGGCTAGTTTTTGAAATTGCTGAGAAAGGCGCCAAGGGTAAATTAGGCTTTCAGCACATAAAAAAGGTATTGCCAAATACAATAGATGATCTTGAATATCGTCAGAATAATGATATGGATATCACTGGTGTAGGAACAGGGTTTAATGAGCTTGATAAATTAACTTCAGGCTTTCAGAAGGGTGATCTGGTTATAATTGCTGGCCGCCCGTCAATGGGAAAAACTACTTTAGCAATAAATATTGCAGAAAATGCTGCCATAGGAAATGGTGTAGCAACAGCTATTTTTTCCATGGAAATGTCAAGAGAGGCACTTGCAATTAGAATGATTTCCTCGTTAGGGAGAGTTGATCAAAAAAATCTAAGAAATGGTGACTTTAAACAAGATGGTTGGGATAGAATTAATTCTGCAGTTCAAATGATGGAAGATGCACCGATATATATTGATGATTCTCCAGCGTTATCTCCTACAGAGGTAAGAGCTAGAGCAAGAAGACTGAAACGTGAATCTAATATTGGTCTTATAGTTTTGGATTATTTGCAATTGATGCAAGTTCCTGGAAATAATGAAAATCGAACAGCAGAAGTCTCTGAGATATCAAGATCATTAAAAGCCCTTGCAAGAGAACTTGAAATTCCTATTATTGCCCTCTCACAATTGAATCGTGGTATTGATTCCAGAACTGATAAAACACCACTTCTCTCTGATCTGAGAGATTCTGGATCTATTGAACAAGATGCAGATACTATAGCTTTTATTTATCGTGAAGAGTTTTATAATGCTGATACACCAAGAAAGGGTATTGCAGATATAAATATCTCAAAACAAAGAAATGGCCCAACAGGAAAATTTGTACTTACATTTATTGGAAAGTACACTAAATTTGAGAATCATATATCAGAAGGTTTTGTAAAAGAGAACTTTCAGTGACTGCTAATCCGAGTGCTTATATAAAAAAACAATCCCTTTTATCTAATTATTCGCACATAAAAAAATTATCACCTCATAGTAAAGTAATGTCTGCAGTCAAGGGGAATGCATACGGTCATGGAATTGAGGATGTTGCTAACGAATTGCATGATATTACAGATTCATTTGTAGTCGCACGAATAAGTGAAGCTCAACTTCTCAGAAAGATAGGAACACTCAAGCCTATAACTGTCCTAGGCGGATACTCTAATGATATTGAGCTGAAAGAGATGGTTAAGCTAGATTGCGATATTGTTATTCATAATTTAGGTCAAATTGACATTCTCAAAAAATCTTCTCTTCCGATTTATGCCAGAAAATTATGGATAAAAATTGATACTGGTATGAACAGGATGGGAATTAAAATCGAGTTCGCAAAAGATG
>MDSW01009100.1_pt1 | contig 46894 bp, 53 predicted proteins | sample 811171 | NCBI WGS metagenome assembly MDSW01 (sample SAMN05326641, study PRJNA326480) | marine metagenome | isolation source: seawater | place: Atlantic Ocean: North West | collected 2012
AGCCAAAAAAGTTACTGCCAAACCTAGTCCGGCGAAAAAAGTAGCCAAAAAAGTTACTGCCAAACCTAGTCCGGCGAAAAAGGGAATGCCGGGCTTAAAAAAATTCATTTCATATAAGGCTAAACCAAACGAAACTTATATGAGCAAATCGCAAATTAAGCATTTTATAAAAATATTAAATGATTGGAAGCTTGAACTAAGCAGCGATATAGATAGAACAGTAAGTAATATGCAAGATGAGTTAACAGCATACGCAGATCCTAACGATCGAGCTAGTCAAGAGTCCGACATGGCCCTTGAGCTTCGAAATAGGGATCGAGAAAGAAAACTTATTAAAAAAATAGAAAATACTTTATTAAACATTGAAAACGATGAATACGGTTATTGTACTTCTTGCGGTGAGGAAATTGGGCTAAATCGCTTATTGGCAAGGCCAACTGCGACTTTATGCATTGACTGTAAAACACTTGATGAAATTAGAGAAAAACAAATGGCAAAATAAAACCCAGACTAGCTGGGTTTTTAAAAATTTCAATCTTCTTTCTTTGTTGCATCAGAAGCTGGTGGATCAATTAATGCTTTTGCACTAACTCTCACTCTCCCTTTATCATCAACCTCAATTACTTTGACTTTTACTTCATCTCCCTCTGATAAATGATCTTTCACTGCTTTAATTCTCTCATGTGCTATTTGAGAAATATGAAGTAAGCCATCTTTACCAGGCAATAAAGAAACAATAGCTCCAAAGTCGAGAATCTTAATAACTTTTCCATCATAAATCTGGTCTACCTCTACATCCGCAGTAATTTCTTTAATCTTTTCTAAGGCTGCCTCACCAGATTCTGCACTTGTACATGCAATTTTAATAAGCCCATCATCGTCAATATCAATCGTTGCCCCAGTTTCAGCTGCCAAACCTTTAATAACTGCACCGCCTTTACCAATTACGTCTCTAATTTTATCAGTATGAATTTTTAATGTAAGAATCTGTGGGGCAAATTTTGAAAGATTTTCACGGCTACCTTTGAGTGCTTTCTTCATTATTTTTAAAATATGATCTATGCCCTCTCTAGCTTGACTAAGAGCAACTTGCATTATTTCAGTGGTAATACCTGTTATTTTTATATCCATTTGTAACGCTGTAATTCCATTCTCTGTCCCCGCAACTTTAAAGTCCATATCACCTAAATGATCTTCATCCCCTAAAATATCAGTAAGAACCGCTACTCTATTATTCTCTTTAATTAAACCCATTGCTATTCCAGCAACATGATCCTTTATTGGAACCCCAGCATCCATCATAGCCATTGTACCTCCACAAACTGATGCCATGGAGCTTGAACCATTTGACTCTGTAATCTCTGAAACTAGTCTAATTGTATAATCAAAATCTTCTTGATTAGGTAATGCCGCACTTAATGCTCTTTTTGCTAATTTACCATGACCAATCTCTCTTCGTTTTGGAGTGCCAACTCTTCCTGTCTCCCCAGTTGCATATGGGGGGAAATTATAATGAAGCATGAACCTATCCTTATATTCTCCTTGAAGGGCATCAATAATTTGTTCATCTCTACCTGTACCTAATGTTGCCACTACAATTGCCTGAGTTTCCCCTCTTGTAAACAAAGCGGAACCATGGACTCTTGGCAAAATACCTGTCCTAATTTCTATAGGTCTAACTGTTCTAGTATCTCTTCCATCTATTCGGGGATCGCCATCAAGAATTTTAGTCCTAACAATTTTTGCTTCTAGATTGTGAAATTCATCTTTAATTTGATTTAATTGAGTTGGACTTGTCTCTTCTTCAACAAGCTCATCTATAACTTTATCTCTTATTAAAGAAATTTTTTCTGAGCGTTCTCCTTTTGATTTAATAGAAAAAGCTTTCTCTAAATCTTTTGCAGCAATCTTCTCAATATTATCAATTAATTTTTTATCTGCTTCAGGGGCAACCCAATCCCAAGGCTCTTTTGCAGCTTCTTTTGCTAATTCATTTATTAATTTAATAACTGGTTGCATTGCTTTATGCCCTTCTAAAACTGCATCTAGCATAACTTTTTCCGGTAGCTCTTTCGCTTCAGATTCAACCATTAATACAGCGTTATCACTTCCAGCGACAACTAAATCAAGTTCCGTTGATTCCATTTCTGTTTTTGAAGGATTTATTACAAATTTATTATTTAGATAACCAACTCTAGCCGCGCCTATAGGGCCATGAAAAGGGATACCTGAAATTGCTAGTGCTGCAGAAGCCCCAATAATTGCTGGAATATCTGAATCAATTTCACTATCAGAAGACATTACTGTTGCCACAATTTGAATTTCATTATAAAAGTTATCTGGAAATAAAGGTCTTAATGGTCTATCTATTAAACGACTAGTAAGAGTTTCTTTTTCACTAGGCCTTCCTTCTCTTTTAAAAAAACCTCCTGGAATTTTTCCTCCTGCATAATTTTTTTCTTGATAATCTACAGTCAGCGGAAAAAAATCTTGTCCTTCCTTTGCCTCTTTTCTTCCTACAGCAGTCACAAAAACAACTGTGTCTCCATAACTTACCATTACTGCACCGTCTGCTTGTCGTCCTATTTCACCAGTTTCTATTTTTAGATCATAAGCTCCAAATTTAATACTTTTTTTTATTACATTAAACATTTAATTTATCCTTTAATATTGATTCATCATTCACTTCTCAATAATGAATATTTTCTTCATAACAAAAAAGCCGACTCAAACAAATTAAATTGTATGCAATCGGCTTTGAATTTTAATTACTTTTCTATTTTCTAAGACCAAGACTTTTAATTAGTCCTTGGTATCGCTCTAGATTTTGACGCTTTAAATAATCAAGGAGCTTTCGCCTCTGACTTACAAGAGCCAATAGGCCCCTTCGCGAATGATGATCTTTAGCATTAGTTTTAAAATGCTCTGTTAAATATGTTATTCGATCTGTCATCAATGCTATTTGAACTTCTGGCGATCCTGTATCATTTTTAGCTATCTGATATTTACTAACAATTTTCTCTTTTTCTATAGCAGTACTAGTCATTCAATTCTCCTATTACAGAACCGCACATTTTAACGGCATTTTAGTAAATTAACAATATATTTAAATCATTTCTTTGCTTGAGATATCAATCGTTTTACTTTTAAATTTTCTATCTCGTCAACCTCACCCAAGCCTATAAATTTATTACCTTTACCATAAAGTCTATAGTATCCCGATAGACTTTTTGTTTTCTTAATTATTTTCCCATCTCTAAGAGCGTTTTCCTCTTTAATTTTTAACTTCATTTTTTTAAAACTATTCAATAAAGTGTCCATTGGTAGTAATATTTCTGGCTTATTTTCATCCTTTAATTTTTCTATTTCTTCAATTTTTATAGCCTTTTCTAAATTTAAATGGCCGATACTAATTCTTTCTAGCTCTAATAAATAGGCACCAACATTTAATTTTGCTCCAATATCTTCAGCTAACGTTCTTATATATGTTCCTTTTGAACACTCTATTTTTAATTTAAGTTTATCTTCATAAAAATCTAGAACTTCAATCGAATGAATCATAATTTTACGTTTTGTTCGCTTAATTTCTAGACCTTCTCTAGCATACAAATATAATGGTTTTCCTTTATGTTTCAAAGCTGAATACATTGGAGGAGTTTGATAAATCTGGCCTTTAAATTTTTGTAAAGCTTTTTTTACTAAATTTAGTGAAGGTAAATTTTTTATATCTTGTTTAATAATTTTTCCTTCAGAATCACCGGTTGAGCTTTTATACCCTAACTGTATTAAAGCTTCATAAGTTTTATCAGCATTCAATAAATAACTTGAAAATTTCGTAGCCTCTCCTAAACATATTGGTAACAAACCAGTTGCCATTGGGTCTAGTGTACCTGTGTGACCCACCTTTTTTGGTGTAAATAAAAATTTAATTTTTGAAACGATCTGATTTGAAGTCAGGCCATGTGATTTATCAATAAGTAAAAGTCCGTCAATATCCAATTTGAGGCGTTTATATTGCATTTTTATTTTTCAGGAGGTAAAACCGAATTCAGTAGCTCTGAAATTTTTGTACTCTCGTCTATAGTTTTATCATAAAAAAAATGTAATTTTGGTATGCCTCTTGTTGTCATTCTTTTTGCTAATTGTGCTCTAAAAAATGGTATGGATCTATTAATTCCTTTAATTATTTGATCATTATATTCTGAGGAAATAAAGAATATTTTGGCATGCTTCAAACAAGGCGAAACCTCAACATCAAGAATAGTCAGCATTCTTAAAGCAGGATCTTTTACTTCGGTTTGCAATAAATTTGCGAGCTCTTTTTTGATTTGTTGACTGATTCGATCACTTCTTGGGTAATCTTTTACCAATTTATAGCTTCCTGGGAACTTGAACCATTTCAAAAACTTCAACATTATCGCCAACTTTAATATCATTAAAGTTTTTTAAAGATAGGCCACATTCAGTGTTTGCTTTTACTTCTTTTATGTCATCTTTAAACCTTTTTAAAGAATCTAGTTCTCCTTCAAAAACAACATTATTATCTCGTAAAAGACGAACATTAGAATTTCTTCTAATTAATCCCTCTAAAACAATACAACCAGCAATATTTCCAACTTTAGATGCCTTATAAATTTCTCTAATTTCAACTAATCCTAAAATATTTTCTTTTTGTTCTGGAGCTAATAATCCACCTAATGCTGCTTTAACTTCATCAACGGCTTCGTAAATAATGCTGTAATTTCTTACATCAACTTCTAGATTATCAGCTAACTTCCTTGCCCCGCTATCAGCTCTTACATTAAAAGCAATAATTACCGCATTTGAAGCAGATGCAAGATTTATATCAGATTCATTAACAGCACCAATTGCAGAATGAATTACATTAACTTTGACTTCATCTGTTGAGAGTTTTTCCAAAGAACCAGATAATGCTTCTGCGGACCCTTGCACATCTGCTTTAATTATTAGTGGTAAGAGCCTTACTTCAGCTTCTGTCATTTGATCAAAAACATTTTCTAATTTTGATGCTTGTTGCTTTGCTAATTTAACATCTCTAAATTTACCTTGTCTAAACAAAGCAATTTCTCTTACTTTTTTTTCATCATTTAAAACAATAAATTCATCACCAGCTTTTGGAACTTCTGATAATCCAGTAACTTCTACAGGAATTGAAGGCCCAGCCTCTTTTACATCCTTACCAATCTCATTAAGCATTGATCTAATTTTACCAAAAGCATTTCCTGCCAATAAACTATCTCCTGGTTTAATAATACCTGACTGAACCAATAAAGTAGTTACAGGTCCTCTACCTTTATCTAATCTTCCTTCTACGATAATACCTTTTGCAGGAGTATTAATCGAAGCTTTCAACTCTAAAATTTCAGCTTGTAACAAAATTGCATCTAAAAGATTTTCAACGCCTTCCCCAGTTTTTGCCGAAACTTCAACAAACATAGAATCACCACCTAAATCTTCTGGAATAACTTCGTGGCCTAATAATTCATTTTTAACTTTTTCAGAATTAGCTTCAGGCTTATCAATTTTATTAATTGCTACAATTAATGGAACCTCAGCTGCTTTTGCATGATTTATGCCTTCAATTGTTTGAGGCATAACGCCATCGTCAGCAGCAACAACCAAAATAACAATATCCGTTGCTTTTGCTCCTCTAGCCCTCATTGCAGAAAAGGCTTCATGCCCCGGGGTATCAAGAAAGGTGATTACTCCCTTTTTATTTTCAACATGATAAGCTCCGATATGTTGAGTAATTCCACCAGCTTCCCCCGAGGCAACTCGTGAGGTTCTAATAAAATCTAATAAAGAAGTTTTACCATGGTCTACGTGACCCATAACTGTTACTACGGCTGGTCTTGTTTCAATTTCAGGCTTAATACTTTCTTCAACATTTAACAATGATTCTGGATCATTTTCTTTTGCAGCCATTGGGTTATGCCCCATTTCTTCTACAACTATCATTGCCGTTTCTTGATCAAGAACTTGATTAATAGTAACCATCATTCCCATGCCCATTAGAGACTTAATGACTTCTGAAGCCTTAATAGCCATTTTGTGACCTAAATCCGATACTGAAATTGTTTCTGGTATTAAAATATCTCTTACAATCGGCTCAATAGGCGCAACAAAAGTCTGATCTGACTCTTGATTAGTATCTACATTTTTATTTTTATTTTTTGGAGGTCTCCAACCAGCAGTATTAGAAGATCGATTTTTTATAGGTCTTTTCTTAATAGTTCTATCTACCCAATCATTTTTTTTATCTTTCTTATCCTTCTTATCTTTTTCAATTTTTACTCCAGCTTTTGAGGCTGGTCTGTGAAGTGTTCCGTCTTGGGACGGGTCCTTTTTCTTTTCTGCTAAATCATTCGCTTGTGCCTCAGCTAAAGCTGCATGTCTTTTTTCTTCTTGGTTCCTAATACTTTTTTGATTATCATCCAAAATTTCTTTAGATTTTGTTAATTCTTTTTGTTCTTTTTGTTCTTTTTGTTCTAGAGTTTTTTCCTTAGATTGATCAGGTTTTACAATTGTTCTTTTTTTTTCTTACTTCTACTTGGATTGTTCTGGCCCTACCATCACTATCAGTTTTTCGAATTTGAGTATTTTGTTTTCTAGTTAATGTAATTTTAGATTTTGGGCGTAAAGAGGCTCCATGCTCAGCTCTTAGATATTTCAATAAAGCTGATTTATCTTCTTCTTTAAGTTCATCTGAAGCACTTGATTTATCAACTCCAGCACTTTTTAATTGCTCAAGTAATAAATCTATGGGTAAGCTTAACTCACTAGCAAACTCTTCTACATTAGATTTTCCCATCAACTGCCCCACTAAAATTTTTTAAACAAACCATGGCGCTCGCGCTGTCATGATCAATACCTTTGCTCTTTCTTCATCCATTTTGACTAATTCTATCAACTCGTCTACTGCTAATTCTGCTAAATCTTCCATAGTAATAATATCTTTTGATGCTAAAAGTTTAGCTGTATCAGAATCCATACCATCCATGCCTAAAAGATCTGCTGCAGGCTCAGATACCTTTTCTTCTTTAGCAATAGCTGCGGTAAGGATTACTGCGCTTGCTCTAGACCTTAATTCATTGACAGTTTCTTCATCAAAAGCTTCAATTTGGACCATTTCTTCAATAGGCACATATGCTATTTCCTCTAATGAAGAAAATCCCTCCTTTACAAGGATATCAGCTACATCTTCATCAACATCTAGCTTTTCAATAAATAATTGACTAGAAGACGTATATTCCTCTTTAGTTTTTTGATCAGATTGCTCTTCAGTAAGAATATTTAATTCCCATCCAGTTAATTCAGATGCTAGCCTTATATTCTGACCATTTCTTCCTATCGCTTGAGCTAATTGATCTTCTGAAACGACTAAATCCATACTATGTTTATCTTCATCGACTACAATACTAGATACCTCTGCTGGAGCCATAGCATTTATAACGAATTGAGCTGGTTCTATTGACCACAAAACAATATCAACTCTTTCACCTGCCAACTCACTAGTAACTGCTTGAACTCTTGAACCTCTCATTCCTACACATGTTCCAACTGGATCAAGCCTCTGGTCATTTGCTTTAACAGCAATTTTTGATCTTAAACCAGGATCTCTAGATGCTGCCATAATTTCTAGTAAGCCTTCCTCTATTTCAGGAACCTCTAATTCAAATAATCTAATTAAAAATTCTGGGGCTATTCTTGATAAAATTAATTGAGGCCCTCGCACAGTATCATCAATCTTGATTAGAATTGCTCTTATTCGATCACTTATTCTAAGATTTTCTTTAGGTATCATTTGCTCACGTGGTAAAATTGCATCCAATCTACCAATTTCAATGATTGCATTTCCTCTTTCCATTCTTCTTATTTGCCCTGATACAAGTTTCTCGTCTTGTGCTAAAAAATCCTTAAGGATCTGCTCTCTTTCTGCTTCCCTAACTTTTTGTAAAATCACTTGTTTAGCAGCTTGAGCTCCTATCCTACCGAACTCCTCAGAAGGAATTAGATTTTTAATAACATCATTTAAGGCCTTTCCCTCAGATCTGTCGTCCTCGAGAGTAATTTCAGCATTCGGATTCTCAATTTGATCTTCAGGCAATATGGTTAAACATTTATAAGTTTTATATTCTCCAGTTTCTTGATCAATTTCTACTCGAATATCCACACCAGCATCATGCTTTTTTTTTGTTGCAGATGCTAATGCTAATTCTAGTGCTGTAAAAATTACTTCTCTAGCAACATTTTTTTCGTGTGCAAGAGCATCTACTAGTAATAATATGTCACGACTCATTTAAATTCTCCGGTAAAACGTTTAACTAATATTCTGGATCTAATCTTGCTTTTTCAATTTCATCTAATTTTATTTCTAATATAGAATTATTAACTTCTATAAGTATTAAATCTTTTTTCGTTCCCTGCAAAATTCCAACAAAATTTCTTCTATCTTCAATCGCAATCCGAGTTTTAATTTTAACTTTTTCTCCTTTAAACCTCTCGAAATCATTAATTTTTTTAATCACTCTATCCATTCCTGGTGAAGAAACTTCTAATCGATCAAAACTTATATCTTCTTCAACAGTTAAAATATTTTTAAGTTGATTTGTTACTTCAACACAATCGTCAATTGTTATAGAACTAGGTTGATCAATAAAGATTCTTAATAATTCACCCCTGTTAATTATTTCAAAATCAACTAATTCATAGCCCAATTTTGATACATTCTTTTCAATTAAATCTTCAAGATCAGCGGTCAATTTTTGATTCCTTATCAAACATAAGTCCTAAAAACAAAAAAAGGCCTATAGGCCCATTACTGTTGCGGATTATATCAATAAATTCAATAAATTGAAAGAATAAAGTGAGAAACCTAGGTGTTAATTTTTGCGAACTTTCTTTTCCCGACTTGAATTGTAAAACTTTTACCTTTTAGGATAATAAAATTTGATTTCTTAACTTTATCACCATTAATTTTAATACCTCCCCCTTTAATTAATCGATGAGCTTCAGAGGTGCTTGAAACTAAATTAATTTTTTTAAGTAATTGAGGAATATTTACACCATCAGCGTCAACATGTGTCAATGAATGCTCCTCAATATCTTCTGGAACTTCTCCTTTAGCTCTTAAATTAAAATTATTTTCAGCTTCTTTAGCTGCTTCTTCATTATGTAAACGACCTACAATTTCTTTAGCAAATTCTACCTTAATATTTTTTGGATTTTCTCCATCCTTAACTCTTTTTTTCCATAATCTTATTTGATCTGAAGGCATTAAAGATAATAAGTCAATATATCTCCACATTAATTCATCAGATAGCGATAAGAGTTTTGCAAATACTATTTCTGGGGGCTCATTTATACCTATATAATTATTTGAAGATTTTGACATTTTTTGAATTCCATCTAACCCCTCCAAAAGTGGCATTGTTAATATACATTGAGGTGTTTGCCCAGAATTTTTTTGTAATTCACGACCCATTAACAAATTAAATTTTTGATCTGTTCCTCCAATTTCTATATCTGCATTTAAAGCAACAGAATCATAACCTTGTAACAACGGATAAAGAAATTCATGTATAGATATTGGTTGATTTGATTTATATCTTTTTGCAAAATCATCTCTTTCAAGCATTCTTGCAACAGTATGAGTTGAAGCAAGTTTAACAACTCCGGAAGCTCCCAAATCATTAAGCCATTTAGAATTAAAAACAATTTGCGTTTTTGATTGATCTAATATTTTAAAAACCTGTTCTGAATATGTTTTAGCATTTTCTTTTACATTTTCCTCAGTTAAGGGCGGTCTTGTGACATTTTTACCTGTTGGGTCACCAATCATTCCAGTAAAGTCTCCAATTAAAAAATAAACCTCGTGGCCTAAATCCTGGAACTGTCTTAATTTATTTAATAACACTGCATGACCCAAGTGAAGATCTGGTGCAGTGGGATCAAATCCTGCTTTAATTTTAAGAGGTTTTTCTTTTTTTAATTTTTCAATTAACTCTGATTCGATTAATATCTCATCAACACCTCTTTTAATTATTTCTAATGCTTCCTTTTTATTCACTGTTTTATCTCAAAAAATTAAATTTAAGTTAATTCTATCTTAAATATAGACTTAAAAAAATCTGACTTTAATTATATTTAAATACTTGAATAAAAAAATAAATCCATCACAATAAATAATATGAAAAATTCATCTTTTTTAATCGGGGTAATGTCTGGTACTAGTCTAGATGGTATTGATATTGCTTTAATTAATAACAAAAATAAAAATTTTAAGATAATTGAATTTATTCAAATTCCTTATAAACAAGATATGAAAAAGAAATTTTTAGATCTGCATTCAGATCAACCTTCTGAATTAAAAAAATCAATTGAATTATCTATACTTCATGCAAAAATTACAGCTAAAGGTATAAATCAAATTCTAATGAAATTAAAACTTGAGGCCAAAAATATAAAATGTATTGGTTATCATGGACAAACTATTCGTCATTTTCCGGATAGAGGATATTCATTACAACTCGGTAATGCAAATCTTTTAGCAGAACTAACTAATATTACCGTTATATCTGATTTTAGAAATAGAGATATTGTTGCTGGGGGGCAAGGAGCTCCGCTAGTACCTGCATTTCATCAAGAATTTTTCTTTAAAAAAAATAAAAATATAGCAATAATTAATATTGGCGGTATAACAAATATTACATATCTCCCAATGAATAGAAAAATTATTGGATTTGATAGTGGTCCGGGGAATATTTTATTAGATCATTGGATTTATATAAATAATAATAAAAATTTCGATAATTTAGGTAAATGGGCAAAGTCAGGAAAATTAATTGATCCTTTATTATTAAATTTTAAAAAAGAACCTTTTTTCAAAAAAAAATTACCCAAAAGTACTGGGAGAGAGCTTTTTAACATAAATTGGTTAAATAAATTTAACATAAAAAAGTATGCTCCTGAAGACGTTCAAAGAACTTTACTCGAATTAAGTGTGGTTTCAATAAATGATTCTATAAAGAAATTTTGCTCTAAAGTTGATGAGATTTATATTTGTGGTGGCGGTAGTCAAAATAAGTTTTTAATTGAAAGGCTTGAATCAATTGTAAATATTAAAATTAATACTACAGATAAGCTGAATATCCCAAGTCAGCAAGTCGAAGCTATCGCCTTTGCATGGTTAGCAGAAAAATGTTTAAAAAAAGAAAATAATAATTCTCCCTCTATAACAGGAGCCAAAGGGCCTCGAATTCTCGGTGTAATTCATTATTAATAAATAGCTTAGTTTAGGTATAATACGCTTTCTTTATTAATTAAATAAAGTTTATGGCTAAATTAAAAGCAAATATAAATGTAGATACATTAAATCTTAACCTTCCAGTTGTGGAAGGAACCGTAGGCTATCCAGCAATAGATGTTAGCTCACTGCATTCCCATGGAATTAAGACATTTGATCCTGGTTTTTCATCAACTGCAGAATGTACTTCATCAATTACTTTTGTCGATGGTGGCAAAGGTGAGCTTCTTCATAGAGGTCATCCAATTGAACAATTAGCAGAAAAATGCGAATTTTTAGATATTGCTTACTTACTTTTCAATGGAGAATTACCTAATTCTAGGGAAAAAACAATTTTTACTAATGCAATTAAAGAACATAGTCTTCTTCATGATCAACTGACCAATATATTTAGAGGCTTTAGAAGAGACGCACATCCCATGGCTGTAATGGTAGGTGTTGTAGGTTCTATGTCAGCTTTCTACTTTGATGAAACTATGAAAGTTAGTAATTCGAATCATCGAAAATTATCCGCTCAAAGACTAATTGCTAAAGTGCCAACTATTGCTGCATGGAGTTTTGCATATAGTAATGGAAGCCCTTTTGTATATCCAAAAGAAGAACTTAGTTATTCAGAAAATTTTCTTAATATGATGTTTTCCGGGCCAAATGTTAAGTATTTACAAAACCCAATTATAACGAAAGCATTTGAAAAAATTCTTATTTTACATGCTGATCACGAACAAAATGCTTCAACTTCAACTGTAAGACTTGTTGGTTCATCAGGAGCAAACCCTTTTGCTTGTATTGCTGCAGGTATAGCGTCCTTATGGGGGCCTGCTCATGGGGGCGCAAATGAAGCAACGCTTAAAATGCTCGGTGAAATTAAAAATGAACGAAGAATAGGGGAATATATTAAAAGGGCTAAGGATAAATCAGACAATTTTCGTTTAATGGGCTTTGGTCATCGTATATACAAAAATAAGGACCCTCGTGCGATCATAATGAAAGCTACTTGCCATGAAGTATTGGATGAATTAGGTCTTCGAAATGACCCTATATTCAAATTAGCGCTTAAATTAGAAAATATTGCTCTTGAAGACGACTATTTTGTCAAGAAAAAATTATACCCCAATGTTGATTTTTACTCTGGTATTGTAATGAAAGCTTTGGGTATACCTAATTCCATGTTCACTGCTGTGTTTGCCTTGGCAAGAACAGCAGGTTGGGTTGCTCACTGGAACGAAATGCTAACAAATGAAAAATCTAAAATAGGCCGTCCAAGGCAAATTTATACTGGTAAATTAAGAAGAGATGTTCCCAATCTTTAAGCTGAAAAAGATGAGCCACAGCCACAAGTAGTTGTAGCATTAGGGTTTTTAATCACAAATTGTGATCCTTGAACATTATCTTGATAATCAATTTCCGCACCATTTAGATACTGCAAGCTCATCGGGTCAACTAGTAAAGTGACTGAATCTTTAACTACTTGTGTATCATCTTCATTAATTACTTCTTCAAAAGTAAACCCATATTGAAATCCAGAGCATCCACCGCCACTAACAAATACTCTCAGTTTTAGATCCGGCGAACCTTCTTCAGCTATTAATTCTTTAACTTTGTTAACTGCGCTATCTGTGAAATTAATTGGTGTTGGCATTTTAATTTCAGTTGTCATTTTTCTCTCCTATTACCTTATCTTTTTTAAAAGGTAATTTTTTTTGTGTCTTAATTTGGGCTTTGGTTATTTGCCTTAAATCTCCACTAACTTTAGCTCCTGCATGAACTTCAATTGAATTATACTCAATATTTCCATTAATAACAGAGCCTGGTTGTAATTCTAAGTAATCATGGCATTTTATGTCGCCTATAATTTCACCAGCAATAATAGCTGTCTCAACTGTTACCTTACCTTTAATTTTACTATGTTCGCCCATAATGAGCGTTCCACCAGAGTCTTCAACAAACGTTAAATCCCCGTAAAGTTTTCCATCAAGTCTTAATCCTCCTGAAAAGGATGTGTTTCCCTTTATAACAAAATCTTTATCAATTAAAGTATCTATAGAACCTAATTTTTTCTTTTTTTTAAACATTAACTATTTCCTTCTTTTTCCTACAATTTTTTCGTAAAATAAAACGCTTTCTTTTAATTTAGTATTTTCTTCTTTTGTTTCCTTTAAACTTTGTACGATTTTTTCATATGAAATTTTTGACATTTTTAATTCTAATTTTAGCGCAAGCGCTTCTTTTTCTTGTTGAATACTAAATTCTTCCAAATCATTTATTGTTAGCAGAAAATCAATTGATTTTCCTCCATTAAAAAAATGAAATGCTATACCAAATCCAATAGTAATAAAAAAAACCGCTACTACCATATAACTAGGCCAAACGCTTCCAGTATTAATTCTAGCCCTTCTAGCAGTTAATTTGTAATTTCTTTTTTTTGATATATTTTTCATTTGATTAAGGAACTAAAGGTATTGACTGAAGACCAAGAGTTTCTTCCCATTTCATCATTATATTCATATTCTGAATAGCTTGTCCTGCAGCACCCTTTACTAAATTATCTATAACAGCTAAAACTAAAAGCTGTTTTGTATCCGGAACTTTAAAATAAGATATTCTACATGTATTAGAACCTCTCACAGATTTAGTATCAGGGCATGAATTTTTTTTCATAACATCCACAAATGGTTCATTTGCATAGTATTTTTTATAAATTTTTGAAGGATCAAATTCTTTTAAACAATTAACATAAATTGAAGCATGAATTCCTCTTGAAATTGGTAAAAGATGTGGAGTAAACAAAACCTTTACTTTACCCAAAACAGAATTTTTACTTAAATTCTCTTCGATTTCCGGAAGATGTCTATGTCCGGATATAGAGTATGCTTTAAAATTCTCACTTGCCTCTGATAATAATAAATCAACTTGGTTTTTTTTACCTGCCCCACTAATACCTGATTTTGCATCGGCAATTATAGATTCTGGATCTATCAATCCTTCATTTAATAATGGGTTTAATGCTAATTGTATTGCTGTAGGATAACACCCTGGATTTGCAATAATTTGCGCATTCATTATCAAATCCCTATTTACTTCCGGTAAGCCATAAACAGCTTTTTTTAAAACATCCGGACATTTATGAGGCATTTCATACCATTTTTCCCATTCTTTAATATCCTTAATTCTAAAATCTGCAGCTAAATCAATAACTTTAACCTCTTTTGATAATAGCTTTTCAACATAATTCATAGCAATGCCACTAGGAGTAGCAAAGAAAACTAAATTTGAATCTGCTAACTCAACTTTATCAGGATCAACAAATTGATTACTTAATACCCCTCTTAATGAAGGATATATCTCATGCACAAATTTACCAGAGTCATTTCTCGAAGTAATGTGAAGAATCTCTACATTAGGATGCAAAGCCAATAACCTCAATAATTCGATCCCTGTGTATCCAGATCCGCCAACAACACTTACTTTTATTTTTTTATTCATATATATAGGTACATTCTACATTGTTAATAATTTTTATTTAATAAAAAAGCCGCTTAAAGCGGCTTTTAAAAATTCCTCGAAAAATTTATCGTTTAGAAAATTGTTTAGCACGCCTCGCTTTTCTCAACCCTACTTTTTTACGTTCTACTTCACGAGCATCACGAGTCACATATCCTGCTTTAGACAAATCAGATTTAAGTTCAATATCATAGTCCATTAAGGCTCTTGTTATTCCATGCCTTACTGCTCCAGCTTGACCAGATTCTCCTCCACCAACAACGTTTATTTTTATATCAAAAGTTGAAGTGTTATTTGTTAGTACTAATGGTTGTTTCATTATCATTTGTGAAGTATATCTTGAAAAATACTCTTCCATAGGTTTGTCATTTATTACAATGCTTCCTTTTCCAGGTTGAATGAACACCCTAGCAATAGAGCTTTTTCTTCTACCTGTGCCGTAATAATATTTACCAATCATTTAGATATATCCTATGTTTATAGTGTTATTTGTTGTGGCTGTTGTGCCGAATGATTATGATTACTTCCCGCATAAACTTTCATTTTCTTTACCATTGCATAACCTAAAGGTCCTTTTGGGAGCATTCCTTTAACTGCTTTTTCTAAAGCTCTACCTGGAAATTTTTCCTGTAATTTTTTAAAATTTGTTGAATATAAACCACCAGGAAATCCTGTATGTCTGTGATAAATTTTATCCTCTGTCTTGTTACCAGTAACTTTTATTTTCTCAGCATTAATAACAACTATGTAATCTCCAGTATCAACATGAGGTGTATATATAGCCTTATGCTTACCTCTTAATCTGTGAGCAATTGCACTAGCTAACCTTCCGAGAGTTGAGCCCGAAGCGTCTACTAGTAACCAATCTCTTTTGACTTCATGTGATTTAGCTGAAAATGTTTTCATGTTAATTAATTTGCCTATTTTTCATTAAAAAATTTAAGATGCGAATTTTATTATATTTTGGGGCAATGTGTCAATTTATTTAATGGCCAAATTATGTTTAATACAATTGAGAAACAAACCCTATAAATACAAAAATACCGACATAATTATTTCTTAAAAAAGCTTCAAAATTTTTCTGTGACTCCATATATCTACTTTCAAAACACCCATAAAGTGCAATAACTAATGCAATAGCTAACATTAAGAAAAAAATAAGGTTAAATTCTTTTAAAATTCCTATAAAAATTAAATTTATAAACATAAAAAAATAACTCAATGTAATCATTATCATTATTTTATTTCCAAAAAATAATGCTGTTGAATTTATATTTATTTTTTTATCATCTTCCATATCCATAATCGCATAATGAGAGTCGTAAGAAACAGCCCAAAAGACATTTGCTATAAATAAAATAATAGCCTCCAAAGGAAGAGTATCTTGGATTGCTGAAAAAGCCATCAATATACCAAATCCAAATGTAATACCCAAATAAACCTGAGGCATAACAAAAAATCGCTTGGTAAAAGGATATGTTAAAGAAAATAGAAGGGCTAAAAAGGCAATTCCAAAAGAAAAAATATTTAATTGCATAACTAAAAATATTGCACATATTAGCAAAAGTAATAAAACAATTATTGCCTCTTTAGGTCTTATTATTCCTGCAGCAATAGGTCTATTTCTCGTTCTTTTTACAAGAGGATCTATATTACAGTCAATTAAATCATTAATTATGCAACCTGCAGACCTCATTATAATTGTTCCCAATATAAAAATAAGTAAAATATGTGTATTTGGGAATCCACCAGATGCTAAAAAAAGAGCAGTTAGTGTAGGCCATAACAACAAAAATATACCGATTGGTTTATTAATTCGAGTTAAATTAATAAATGCTGATAATTTAGTCATCTGAATATTGAAATTGATCAAAATTATTAAAAAAAACTTCTGTTAACAAAACCTTTTCATTTTTATTTCGAAAGGTGGATTCTCTTATGGCGACTATCTTTGTTTTTTTTAGACTAAACCTTCTTATTCTTTTAGAAAATTCATCGTTAAAAGATGGTTTTCTAAATTTAAAATCAGACCTTAAAATCTTTTTTTTGTTGAAAACAATATCAGCTAAAGGTTTATTTTTTAATTTTTTTATATTCCTCCAAAATCCTCTTAAATGTATTACAGGAAAAATTGTTCTAGCATACATAATTGGAATTTTATTTGCATATATTAGAACTTCTCTAAGATATAAATCTTCAGATTTTTTATAACCAAATACTTTTTTTTCATTTGAAAAGACTCTATTTTTTCTAGCTTTAACTGGAATAATTTCAAGTTTTGCAATATTGCTAATTCTGTAGCTCAATGATTTCACATCTAAAAGCCAATACTTTAATCTATTTTCCGTTTGAATATTTTTATTCCACATATTTTTAAGACCTTCCAACATCTTGATAGTTTCTGTGCCATCGATTGATATGATTAGATATATCTTTAGAATTTGTTATTAAAAGAGAATCTGCATCTTTTTTTATGGTTTCTAATAATTCAAAATCACGGTCTAAGTCAGCAATCTTTAACATAGGAAGTCCACTTTGTCTCAAACCTAAAAATTCTCCTGGACCTCTTATTTTTAAATCTTCTTCAGCGATCTTAAAACCATCAATATTCTCATAAATTACTTTCAATCTCTTCTTAGCAAGATCAGATAATTTTTTTTGATAAAGCATAATACAAATACTTTCTTTTTCTCCTCTACCAACTCTTCCTCTAAGTTGATGTAATTGCGAAAGCCCCATCCTTTCAGAATTTTCTATAACCATTAATGTAGCATTTGGTACGTCAACACCCACTTCAATTACAGTAGTCGCAACTAAAATTTTAATTTGATTATTTTTAAATTGATTCATAATTTCTTTTTTTTGACTAGAATCAAGTCGGCCATGAATTAATCCTACTTTATGATTTTTAAAATAGTTCGATAAGACCTTAAATGTTTTTTCAGCTGTTTCTAATTGGAGAGTTTCACTTTCTTCAATCAAGGGACAAACCCAATAAGCCTGATTACCATTCAAGCAGTGTCGATCTATTATATTTAAGATCTCATCTCTTTTTTCATCTGAAAAAAGTTTTGTTTTTACAGGTTTTCTTCCTGGGGGAAGTTCATCAATTATGGAGACATCCATATCAGAAAAATAACTCATTGCCAAAGTTCTTGGAATTGGTGTAGCACTCATCATTAATTGATGGGGTTCAGAATTTTTCTTAATTTTATTACTTTTTCTTAAAGCTAGCCTTTGCTTTACTCCAAAACGATGTTGTTCGTCAATAATATAGAAACCGAGATATTCAAACTCTACTTTATCCTGAATTAATGCATGAGTCCCTATAATTAAATTAGCTTTGCCATTTTTAATTCTTTCATATGATGCAGCTTTTAATTTTGGGCTCATACTTCCTTTTAAGAATTCAACATTAATGCCCAACTTAACAAGCCAAGAAGAAAGTTTTTCGTAGTGTTGTTCTGCCAGAATTTCTGTTGGGGCCATAAATGCAACCTGATAGCCATATTTAATAACTTGAATTGCAGCCATTGTTGCAACAACTGTTTTTCCACTCCCCACATCACCCTGTAACAATCTGTTCATTGGGAAATTTTGACTCAAATCATTTTTAATATCTAAAAAAACCGAATGTTGTTTTTTTGTTAACTTAAATTCTAAATTACTTAGAAAATTTTCTTGTGCATTATTTGAATATGAAATTGGACTAGCTTTGTATGATTTATTTAAATGATATTGACCACGAAAAAAAAATTGATGTGCGAGTAATTCATCATATATTAATCTTTGGTGATAAATACTTGTTCTATCATCAAAGATTTTCTTTTCAAATTTGTTTGATGGCTTATGAATAGATTTTAGAGACTCTAATAATGATGGAAGTTTTCTTTTTTTATATAATTTTTTAAAATAATCAGGATATTGAGTTTCAAAATTTTCTTTTTCGAATACTTTTTGCACTAATTTAAAAAACATTTTTTGGGATAAGCCTTCAGTCGATGGATAAATTGGTGAATAAAAATCTTTGATTGGAGTATCTGGTGTTACAAATTCATATTTTGGATGAATCATTTCAAACAAAAAAGAATTTGATTTTATTTCACCATAAATTCTTAAAATCTTTCCTTTTTCAAATTGTTTTATTTGACTCGGATAAAAATTTAAAAATCTTAACTTTAAATCCCCAGATTCATCACTAACATGAACAATTAAATTTCTTCTTGGCCGATAAGTTAAATCTATACTATTTATTTTTGCCTCAACTTGAAATATCAGTCCTGGAGTTATATTCTTTATTAAATCAATATGAGTTTCGTCTTCATACCTTATAGGTAAATGAAGTAATAAATCTAAACTATTTAAAATACCTAATTTTTTTAGTTTCTTTGATTGTAGTTCTGTAAAAAGTGGTTTTGGCAATTTTAATAATTACTCAATTACTCTAAAATTAAAAATCCATCAGCTTCAACTAAAGCTCCTTTTGGAAGTGACGCAACCCCAATAGCTGCTCTTGCAGGAAATGGCTCTGAAAAATAAGTCTTCATAATTTCATTGACTAATCCAAAATTTGATAAGTCAGTTAAATAAATATTTATTTTAGCAACATCTTCAAAACTAGCATCAGCTTCTTTTATTACATGGCTTAAATTTTCAAACACTTGCTTTATTTGTCCTTCAATACCATCTACTATTTCCATAGTATCTGGATTTAATGGAATTTGCCCAGATAGAAATACTATGTTCCCTCCACGAATTGCTTGGCTATATGGGCCAATAGCTTTAGGTGCATTTTTTGAGTTTATAGCAACTTTTTTCATAAATTATCTTTTTCCTAAACCAAAGATTTTACACGATTGATTCTATTAATTTTAGAGATTTTTCTTAAATTTCTAATAAGATCTGCTAAATGTAATCGGTTTCTAACTTGAACTATGAATCTTAAATTTGCAAAAGAACTTCCATCCCCTTCATCAACAGAAATATTATCAATATTTGCTTCTGATTCAGCTATAACGGATGTTACTCTTGCTAGCGTCCCTCTTTCATTTATAACAAGTATATTTAAACTAACATTGAAAAAAGTATTTGGATTTGGTTCCCACTCAACGTCTACCCATTTGTCATGATCTAATTTGACTTTTCTTATTCCAGGGCAATCATGAGTATGAATAATTAAGCCTCTGTCTTTATTTATAAATCCCAAGATTGGGTCTCCAGGGATTGGGTGGCAACATGTTGCCAATTTTATTGCCATTCCCTCAGAACCTTTAATAGTTATAACATCTAAAAATTTAGTTTGTTTTTTTGTTTTCTTTGTTCCATCAATAATAGCTGTTAATTGATGTGCAACCATTATGTTGATTCTTTTACCTAAGGCAATATCAATAAGAATATTATCCTTAGAATCTAAATGATAATCTAAAATTAATTTATCCCAATGTCTCTTTTTTATTGCCGCTGGCCCAACATGGAAAGCTTTAAGCGCATTATTTAGCATATTACTTCCTAAAGTAATTAGATCCTTATTTTCAGCAGATCTTAAATATAATCTTATTTGTGAGCGTGCTTTAGCTGTAATTACAAAATTAAGCCAAGCTGGATTGGGTTTTGCAACAGAAGCCGTGATAATTTCAATATGATCGCCAGTTGAAATCTCTGATCTTAAAGGGACTAATTCTTGGTTTATTTTTGCGGCCATTGCACTATTTCCAACATCAGTATGAACAGCATATGCGTAGTCAATTGTTGTTGACCCTTTTGGTAAGGCAAATATTTTTCCTTTAGGTGAAAAAACATAAACTTCATCAGGGAATAAATCAATTTTTAGATGCTCAAGAAACTCAAATGAATCACTACTTTCAGTTTGAATTTCTAATAATCTTTTTAACCATTGATTTGTTTGTTGCTGTAATTCAGTTACATTAGAGTCTTTATTTTTATATAACCAATGAGCAGCAACGCCAGCCTCAGCCAATTTGTGCATATTCTCAGAGCGAATTTGTATTTCAAAAGGCATTCCAAATGGGCCAAATAATGTCGTATGAAGAGATTGGTATCCATTAGCTTTTGGAATAGCAATATAATCTTTAAATTTGCCTGGTATAGGTTTGTATAGAGAATGTAAAGCACCTAATGTTAAATAGCACTCATTTAAATTACTTACAATAATTCTAAATCCATAGATATCATTTATTTGAGAAAAATTAGTGTGTTTTTTTAGCATTTTTCTATGAATACTGGCAGGGTTTTTTTCACGTCCATTAATTTCTGCTTTTAGGCCTGCCTCTTTTAATTTTCCTTCAATTGCAAGGAGGGTTTTCTCGATAATTTCTTTTCTATTACCTCTACTAGCAACAATTGCTTTATTAATAGTTTTATATCTCATAGGATGAATGTATTGAAAACTTAAATCTTCTAGTTCTTGATAAACACTATTTAACCCTAACCTATTTGCAATTGGTGCATATATATCTGAAGTCTCCTGCGAAATCTCTCTTCTTTTAATTGGCTTCAGAGGCTCAAGCGTTTGCATATTATGCAATCTATCTGCTAATTTTATTAAAATAACCCTAACATCTTGTGACATAGCTAAAAGCATTCTTCTAAAATTCTCAGCCTGAGCTTCAGTATCATTTGCAAATTGAACTTTATCTAGCTTTGATAGCCCATCAACTAATTTAGCAACTTGAGAACCAAATTTTTTCTTAATATCACTTGCTGTTGAAGGAGTATCCTCAACCACATCATGAAGTAATGCTGCTTGAATTGATGCTGCGTCTAGATGAAATTGTGATGCTATGCATGCTACTGATACTGGATGTGAAATATAATCTTCGCCACCTATCCTTTTTTGTCCAGAATGCGCCTTATCGCTATAACGATAAGCTTCCCAAACTTGTTCTATTTCTTTCTGAGGAAGATAAGCTTTTAATAATTTTGTAAGCTTTGAATTTTTTGTATCTGCGGGTAAAACTAAGGAAGCAACTTTTGATAGTTTTTCCGCCTTATTTTTATGAGCGGTTTTTTCCATTTATTTAAAATAATATTTAATAAAATACCTATTTAAGAAGTACTTTTTTTAAGAATATCTACACCAACTTTGCCAGCTGCTATTTCTCTTAAAGCTAAAACAGAAGGTTTATCATTTCCTGTTGTTTCAATTAAAGGCTCAGCTCCATTTGCAAGCTGCCTAGATCTGAATGCAGCTACCAATGTTAACTGAAATCTATTAGGTATTTGTTCTAAACAATCATTAACGGTAATTCTTGCCATTTTTATTATGCCTCTTAATTTATTTTTTTAATTTATCGATTAAATTTTTATGTTTTAGAATTTGATTTTTTGCCTTCAATTCTCTAGATTCTGGTTTTTTCTCAACAATTCTATTAAGTTCTATTAAAGATTTTTCAAATTCGTCGTTAATTGTAACATAATCAAATTTGTCTAAATGACTCATTTCATTTCTCGCAGCAGCAATTCGTAATTTTATATCCTCCTTACTATCCAACCCACGAATATTCAATCTGTCTTCCAAAGCATTAATTGAAGGAGGGATTATAAAAATACTTATAGCCTCTGGAAATATTTTTTTTATATTAAATGCACCTTGATAATCTATTTCTAAAATAATATCTTTACCTTTATTAATTATTTCTGAGACATTTAGTTTAGATGTCCCATAAAAAGATCCATGACATTTAGCTGTCTCTAAAAATTCATTGTTCTGAGACATTTTTTTAAATTTATTTTCATCTACAAAAAAATAATCCTCTCCTTCTATCTCACCATCTCTTGGCTTTCTAGTTGTAAAAGACACAGAAACCTTTATATCCGGATTATCAGCTACTAAAGCTTTAACTAGTGAAGTTTTTCCTGCCCCAGATGCAGCAGTTATTATGAACAGATTTCCCTTTGATAATTTCATATATTTATTCTATATTTTGTATTTGTTCTCTTATTTGATCAATCAATACCTTTAAGTCAATTGATATTTGAGAAATATCCCTTGATATTGATTTTGATCCCAAAGTATTTGCTTCCCTGTTAAATTCCTGCATCAAAAAATCTATCTTCTTACCAACTGGCTCAGATTTATTTAATAATCTTTTTAATTCAGAAATATGAGCACTTAATCTGTCTAATTCTTCTTGAACATCCCCTTTTTGAACAAAGATTAAAAATTCTTGCTTTAAACGATCTTCATCAATATTTATTAATGCCGCCTTAAATTTATTATTAATTTTATTCTGATGCAACCTTATTGCTTTAGGTAAAATTTTGTTTACTTTTAAAACTAATTTTTCAATTTGATTTAATTTAGCTATTATAATTTTTCTTATTTTTGCCCCTTCCCTTTTTCTATCTACTATCAATTCGCTAAGGGCATTTTTGGTATGTTTCAAAATAATTTTTTCTAATTTCTTTATTTCATATTTATTTTTTTTACTGCCGCTAAGCCTTATTAATTCAAGCGGATCAATTGGTTGTGGATTTTTAATAAGTGAAGATACTTTTTCAGATGTTCTTATTAAATTTTTTATTTGTGTAAAATCTATTTTTTTAATATCAAGGTCGCCTTCAATTGGCTTTAGATACAATTTAAAATCAGTTTTTCCTCGACTTATATTCGTTAATATCTGATTTCTTATTTTCGGCTCAATAATTTTTAAATCCTCACTTAATTTTAATTGAAGCTCAAAATAACGGCTATTTAAAGTTTTTATTTCAACTATTAAATTACCAAAATCAGTTTCATGCTCTTTAAAAAAGAAACTTGTCATACTTGAAATCATATTTACCTTTTTAATAAAGTTTCAATCATTTTAACAATCTAATCTCAAATATGGTTATAAACATATGAAAACAACTTATATTTAAAGATACCAATAGATTATAATTAACTTTCTAGAATTAAATTTAGGAAAATATATGAGGCTGTCACAAAGAGCAAATAACGAATTAAGACCTATTGAAATTATACAAAATTATACAAAACATGCTGAAGGTTCTGTTCTAATTAAATGTGGTGATACTCACGTTTTGTGCACAGCAAGTGTTGAAGAAAATGTTCCCTCTTTTTTGAAAGGTAAAAATCAGGGATGGGTTACTGCGGAATATGGAATGTTGCCAAGATCAACATCAACAAGAATGTTGCGAGAAGCTGCAAAAGGAAAACAATCTGGAAGAACACAAGAAATACAAAGATTAATCGGAAGAAGTTTAAGATCAATTATTGATTTAAAAAAACTAGGGGAAATAACAATTCAAATTGATTGTGATGTTATACAAGCAGATGGTGGCACTAGAACTGCAAGTATTACGGGTGCATATGTAGCATTAAATGATGCTATTCAAAATATAATAAAAAAAGGAATTATAAAAGATTCGCCAATTATTGACTCTATAGCAGCAATTTCTATTGGAATAAAAGATTCAGAAATTCTTCTTGATTTAGATTATTTGGAAGATTCAACTTGTGACACTGATATGAACATAGTAATGACAGGTTCTAGTAAATTTATTGAAATCCAAGGAACAGCAGAAGGCGAAGCATTTACGCGAGAAGAAATGAATAATTTGATTGATATAGCAGAATTAGGAATTAAACAATTAACAAAAATACAGAATTCGCTAATTTCTTAATTTAAAAATGAAAAAAATTGTCATAGCTACATCTAATAGTAAGAAATTAAAAGAAATTAAATTTTTACTATCTGATATTGAAATTGAAATAATTCCTCAATCTGATCTAGGTATTGAGTCTTGCGAAGAGCCTTTCAACACATTTATTGAAAATGCTTTAGTAAAAGCAAGATTTGCATCGAAAAAAACTAACTTACCAGCAATAGCAGATGACTCAGGTCTTTGTGTTGAATCTCTTGATGGTAAGCCAGGTGTTTTATCTGCTCGATTTGCAGGCGAAAAAAGAAGTGATGAAGATAATAATGATAAATTACTTAACCATTTAAAAGAAAAAAAGAATCGCCGTGCATATTATTACTGCGCTATTGTTTTTATAAGAAACTTTGAAGATCCTCAACCTATCATTACAGAAGGAATATGGCAGGGAGAAATTTTAAAAACAAGAAAAGGTAATAACGGTTTTGGTTATGATCCAATCTTTATGGATTACAAAACGGATTTATCAGCTGCAGAATTACCTACAGAATTAAAAAATAGAATAAGTCATCGTGCACAAGCTTTGCAAAAATTAAAACAAAAACTTAAAATACTTTTATGAAAAAAAAGAATAATGAATGGCCTATTTGGATTAGAGATGATAAATCAATTGTCTCTTGTACGGAAAAGATTAAAGTTATGAAAGAAAACTTTGATGAACTAAAACTTATTGCTCAAGACGCTTTTGAAGATGGTTTATTAATGGAGGTCTCTGACGAACAATTAAAAAAAACACTTCATAAATTAGTAGATGAACTTCAAAATCCAATCAAAAAAAAATAAAATAACCTTGGTTTACCTTTGTGTTTAAAGAAAAAACTATTCCTCTTTCAATTTATGTTCATATCCCATGGTGCATTCATAAATGTCCGTACTGTGATTTTAATTCCCATGAATTTAAAAAACAAGATATCAAAAATGATGAATCAATGTATACCGCAGCACTATTAAAGCAATTAGAAAATACTAATATTAATAATTATAGAAAACCAATCAGCTCAATTTTTTTTGGGGGAGGGACCCCAAGTTTATTTAATCCTGAAACATTTAAAAAAATCATTACTAAGATTCAAGATAGATTTGAACTTAAAAAAAATTGTGAAATTACAATAGAAGCAAACCCAGGAACGCTTGATAAAGAATTTTTTTACGGCTATAAAGATATTGGCATTAATAGAATGTCTTTAGGTATTCAAAGCTTTAATCAAAAACATTTAACAAAATTAGAAAGAATTCATGATCAACAAGAAGCTATTGAATCAGCTTCTCTTGCTGTAAAATTATTTGATAATGTAAACATAGATCTTATGTTTGCATTGCCAGAACAAACAAAATTAGAACTAAATGAAGATATTAAAATGGCTTTAGATGTTAATTCTTCGCACATATCTTATTATCACCTTACAATTGAACCAAATACTTCTTTTTATAAACATCCTCCTAAATTGCCAACACATGATGAAAGTGCAGAATTATTTGATCTAGTTAAAAAAAAATTAGTAAATAATGGTTTTTTACACTACGAAACTTCAGCCTATGCCAAAAAAAATAGCGAATGCAAACATAATTTAAATTATTGGAATTTTGGTGATTATATAGGCATTGGCGCTGGAGCCCACAGCAAGCTTACAACAAATGATACGATACGAAGATATGTTTGCCATAAAAATCCGAAATATTATATTTCTGAAGCTAGAAAAAATAATTATGTAAATGATGAACGACTTCTTTCAGCCAATGATCGCATATTTGAATTTATGATGAACGCGCTAAGAATTAACAATGGTTTCATAACCAATTTTTTTGAAGAGAGGACTAATTTACCTATTAAAAAAATTGAAAAAGAACTATCCATTGCGAAGGATAAAGAGCTTATAGAAGAAATTAATGGTAGGATTAAACCAACATTATTAGGACAACAATTTCTAAATGAACTTTTACAAATTTTTTTAAAGGACTAAAATCATGATGTTAAATAAAATTATTGATGACTACGTCGTATCTGATCAAATTTCAGCAGAAGATGTCGAAAAATTAAAAAATGCAGGATTTAAAACGATTTTTTGTAATCGCCCTGACAACGAGGAACAAAATCAAATAACAGTCGAAAGTATTCGAGACAAAGTTATTAAAAGTGGGCTTAATTTTGTTCATCAACCTGTTATAGGAGGTCAAATTTCTCAAAATGATATTGATCAATTTAGTGACTACTATGATGCGGCTGAAAAACCAATTTTTGCTTATTGTAGAACAGGAACAAGATCAAGTATGCTTTGGGCTTTATCAGAATCTGGTAAAAGACCAATTGATGAAATATTAAAATTAACCTCTTCAGCTGGATATAATCTAACTAATTTATTTAGATAGTTTAATTCTAGATTTTTTAAGCGCTTTTTTAATTGAATTAAATCCTGTTGCGCCAATATGCCTTCTTGATTTAATAGATCCCTTCAAATCTAAAGAATCAAAGACGTCCTTAAAAATTAATTTGCTAAATTTTTGCAAGTCTTTCAATTTAAGGTCAGATAAATCAGATTCTTGATTAATTGCAAATTTAACTACCTTGGCTACAACACCATGAGCCTCTCTAAATGGCATACCTTTTTTTACTAAATAATCAGCTAAATCTGTTGCAGTTGAATATCCCTTCAAAGCTGCAACTTCCATATTTTCTGGAAAAACTGTCAATTTAGAAATCATTTCTTTAAAAATATCTAAAGTATCTGAAATCGTATCAGCTACATCAAAGGTTGGTTCTTTATCTTCTTGATTATCTTTATTGTAAGCAAGTGGTTGTGCCTTCATGAGTGTAAGTAAATTAACTAAATGTCCGTTAACTCTTCCAGTTTTTCCTCTGACTAATTCAGGAACATCAGGATTTTTTTTCTGAGGCATAATGCTCGAGCCAGTACAGAAACTATCTGAAATCTCAATATATTCAAAAAACGGACTTGACCACATAATTAATTCTTCAGACCATCTTGACAAATGAGTCATTAAAAGAGATGCGTTTGCATTAAATTCAATTAAAAAATCTCTATCAGAAACTGCATCAAGAGAATTATCCATCACACTCTCAAATTTTAGTAGCTTTGCCACAAGCTTTCTATCAATAGGGTATGAAGTACCAGCTAATGCAGCTGCTCCCAAAGGTAAAACATTTATTCTTTTCCTAGATTCCTGAAATCTTAGTTTATCTCTCTCCAACATCTCACAATAAGCATGCAAATGATGTGCAAAACTAATAGGTTGAGCAACTTGTAAATGAGTTAAACCAGGCATAATCGTCATTATATGTTTGTCAGCTAAAGATAAAGTTACTTTTTGTAAAGATTTAATTTGATCAATTGTATTATCAACTACATCCCTTAAATATAATCTCATATCGGTAGCAACCTGATCATTTCTTGACCTACCTGTATGGAGTTTTTTCCCCGATATTCCAATTATTTGAGTTAGTCTGCTTTCTATATTTAAGTGAACGTCTTCTTGCTCAATAGCCCATTTAAATTTTTGCGCAATAATTTCTTTTTTGACTTGATTCAACCCTTTTTTTATTAATCTTAAATCAGCGACTGAGATTATTTTTTGTTTTTTCAACATTTCTGCATGCGCAAGGGATCCTTCGATATCAAATATCGCCAATCTTTTGTCAAAATTAACTGATGCTGTGTATCTTTGCACCTTATTATTTATTGGTTCAGAAAATCTTGGTGACCATTTTTTTGTAATTTTTTTCATGTTTTTTTTTTATTCATTAATTCAATGAATTATATATGAAAATTACCAATCACATGATTAATCTATAGATAGTCTCTGTGCTAAAATCTAAAAATTATGACAATTAAAACTATTACAATTGCATCTAGAGAAAGTCCTCTCGCCGTATGGCAAGCAGAGCACATAAAATCTAAACTCAATATTCTTTATCCGGACATAAAAATCAGAATTAAAGGATTTAAAACTCAGGGAGACAATTTATTAGATCAATCTTTAGCAACTATTGGCGGTAAAGGTCTCTTTATCAAAGAACTAGAAGAGGCTTTATTGAAAAAAAAAGCTGATATAGCCGTTCATTCCATGAAAGATCTACCGATGGATATTCCGGATGAATTTCAACTAATAGCAATCACTAAGAGAAGTGACCCAAGAGACGCATTTGTTTCAAATAATTATGATTCTTTAGCTGAAATGCCTAAAGGCTCAATAGTTGGAACCTCAAGCCTAAGAAGGCAAAGTCAAATTAAAGCAAAATATCCTAATTTAATTATTGAGCCATTGAGAGGAAATTTACAAACACGTTTAAACAAATTAGATAAAAAACAATATGGAGCGATCATATTAGCTGCTGCAGGTCTTTTACGTCTAGGACTTGAAAAACGTATTAAGGCATATTTAGGAACTGAAATTAGTATACCTTCTGCAGGGCAAGGAGCTCTGGGCATTGAAGTCCTTTCAGGAAATGAAGAATTAAATAAATTACTTAAAGCTCTAAACGATGTTGATACTTCAAGATGTGTTTTAGCGGAAAGAATAGTTAGCCGATCCCTTGCAGGAAGTTGTACAGTTCCATTAGGAGCATATGCATCCATATCTAAAAATAATTTATTTATTCAAGGATTTGTGGCATTACCTGATGGCTCAAAAATTATTCGTGCTAAAAGTATGGGGGAAAAGTCAGAATTTTATAAAATTGGAGAAACTTTAAGTCAGCTTCTCATTGATAAAGGAGCAAAAGAAATTCTTTCAAAAATATGAATGAAAAATTAACAAAAAAAAATATTGCCTTAATATCTACTAGGCCTTATGAAAAAAATATTGATTTATTCAAAAAACTCAAAAATAAAAATATTTTGTTACTAAATCATCCTTTAACTGAAATAAAACCTCTCCAAAATTATGCCAAATTTGATTTAATTCTAAGAAATTTAAATAACTATCAACACATTATTTTTATAAGCACTAATGCTGTTAATTTTTTTGTAACCCGCCTTAAAATTCTTCAAATAAAATTACCTAAAAATATTATTTATTCTAGTATTGGGCCTAAAACAAAAGAAGTGCTTAAAAATAATTTTAATATTAATGTCTATTGTCCAAATGAAAATCACGACTCTGAACATTTAATTAAAAATAAAATATTTAATAAGCTGCAAGGAAAAAAGATTTTAATCGTTCGTGGAACAAATGGTCGTGAAGCTTTAAAAAGTATGCTTAAGGATAAAGGAGCAGAAGTCGATTATGGCGAATGTTATATAAGAAATTATCTAAAAATAAAACAAAAAAAATTAGATGAAGAAATTAGAGATTGTAGTTCTATATTTTTATTAATTTCTAGCTATAACAGTGCAATTCATTTCGAAAAATCTGCTAAAAATTGGATTAGTACTCACAAAATAAAATTTATTGTAAATCATAAAAAAATTAGTTCCCTTTTGCAGAACAGTAATTATAAGAATCTTATAGATAAAGTAATTATTACAAACGACTTAAGTGAAAAATCATTATTAAATCTAATACAAAAAAATTAATTATTTTTTGGTATATCAAATGGAAACCCATCAGCAAAAAAATCATCTTCTGTTAAGCCTTTTTTTATAAAAGACTCAAAAGCAGTTTTTACTAGTCCCGGAGTTCCGCAGCAATATACCTGAACATCTTTAAGGGTTAAAAAGTCTTCTAAAACCGCTTCGTGAACCAAACCAATCCTTAATTGCTTGTTATATGCAGATTTATTTTCAGAAACTGGAATATAAGTAAAGTCATTATTCTCTTTTGCCCATTCAAAAGGGAGGTCATTCATATATAAATCTTCGAATTTATTCACTCCTCTATATAAATATGTAGGTCTTTTGATTTTCTTGAAGATCATATCTTCAATGATAGACTTGATAGGAGCAAAACCTGTTCCGCCTGCAACAAAAATTATAGGTTTATCACTTTCCCTTAAGTAAAATTCACCAATTGGTATTTCAATTCGATGAATAGATTTTTCTTGCATTTTTTCAAAAACAAATTGAGTAAATTTACCTTCTTTGATAAGTTTTAAATGTAGCTCCAATAAGTTTTCATGAGGTGGGTTAGCCAACGAAAATGCTCTTCTAGAATCGTCATCCATAATAAATTCTAAATATTGTCCCGCTCTAAATTTTAATGTCTCATTATCCTGAAGTTTTAAAATCATTTTAATAATATCTTCATTCAATTTTTCTACTGTTTCAACTCTAACTGAAATTTCTTTTACTTCACCCACTTCATCTCCTCCATCTTCATCTCCTCTAATATTAATTACTATGTCTTCAGTAGCTAATGCTTTACAACATAAAATAAAGCCGTCTAATTTTTCTTCTTCAGTTAAAGCTGACTCTTGATAACCTTCAAGCATTACATTCCCATTTATAAGCTCTCCTTTACATGCTCCGCACATGCCGTCACCACAGCCAAAAGGTATAGTAATACCAGCAATTGTAGCTGCCTCTAAAATTGTTTGGCTAGGTTTAATTTGGAAGGTTTTTCCTGAAGACTTTAAAGTTACTTTATACGACATATTCTATTCCGGGTCATCTTCGCGACGATATTCGCCTTCAATAATGTCCCCATTGTTTGAATTATTTTTTTTATTAACTGAATCTTTATTTTCAAAAGGATTACTTTCTTTTTGGCCTTGTCTTTTTGTATCTTCTTGGATTGGAATTAATAATAATACAATAGCGATAATATCAGTAAATATTCCAGGAAATAAAAATAACCCCCCTGCCATTAAATTTTTTGCAGCCCCGAGTATTAAAGCAATAGGATTTCCACCGTGCGCCATAACACTCATTAACCTTGATAAAACCAAAGTTTTTTCTTCCTGAATAAGTCTCCAACCTAATATCACCATCACTATCAAATATAATAAAAACCACCACCCATAAAGTGATCCAAATCTAAAAATACCCCAGATTTCAGCAAATGGTAAAAGAATTAAACAAAAAAGAAGAATCGGGCGCATAAGTAATAGGTTATGATATTTACTATTTAAATTAAATATAGACTTTTAATAATACTATAATTATAGACTTATTAAGAATCTTAAAAAAATGAAACAACGATTAAATCTATTTTTATTTACTTTTTTATCCTTACTTTTTTGCTTTCAGGCACTTGCTGACAGCCAAAATCAATCTTTATACAAGAAAAAAAATGATTTTTTCCCTGCCGATAAAGCATTTAAATTTCAAATTTATAATTTAAAAGAGTTAAAAGAACTAGAAGTAATATTTGATATTGCTCCAACTTATTATTTGTATAAATCTAAAATGGATATAATCACAGATCCTTTTTTAAATTTAAATAAAAATTTTGAGAATGGCAAAATTAAAGAAGATGAATTTTTTGGGAAACAAGAAGTTTTTTACAATTCAACAAAAATTAAATTTATTGCACAAAAGCCACTCTCGGAAAATCATAAAATTATTATTAAATATCAGGGCTGCAGTGAAAATGGGCTCTGTTATCCACCTATTTCAAAAACAATCTCATTAAGTCAAATTAATAATAACTATAATAAAATAGAATTTTCAGAAACTGATATCCTTGTTTCTAAAATATCTAATCAAAATTTTATTTTAACCTTGATAGGCTTCTTCATTTCAGGTTTCTTATTGTCACTTACGCCATGTGTACTTCCAATGGTTCCAATACTATCTGGAATTATTATTGCTTCAAATCCAAAGAAATCACTTCCTTTAACTCTTAGTTATGTTGCTGGAGTAACTTTTACTTATTCACTACTTGGAATTGTTGCAGGAATGACAGGCACATTACTTTCTTCAAGTCTACAAAATACAAATTTTATTATATTTGCTGGTTTTTTATATTTTGTATTTGCTCTAGCTATGTTCGGTATATTCGAGATTACTATGCCATCAAATTTACAGAATAAACTAGAAAATGTTTTACAAAAATTTAAAATAGATAAGCCAATTAATGTTTTTGTACTTGGACTTATTTCTTCATTGATTCTTAGTCCATGTGTCGCTCCTCCATTAGCAGCAGCAATTCTTTATATAGGAAAGTCAAGTGATTTTATTCTTGGCGGAACCTCGCTTTTTTCTCTGAGCCTTGGTATGTGCGTACCTTTATTAGCTATAGGTATTTTTTCAATAAAAATTATTCCTAAACCAGGTCCATGGATGGTAAATATAAAAAAATTACTAGGGTGTGTGTTATTGGCAATGACTATATATATTATCCGGCCATTACTCTCTGAATTAATATTTTTTTCAAGCTTATTTTTAATATTTTTAGTTTCTAGTTTTTATTTTATTTGGTTTAACCAAAAAATTAAAAAGTTAAACAAAATAATTTTAAGCATTATAAGTTTGACTACAGTAATTTTATTCAATGATCAAACAAAATCTATATCAATAAATTCTAATCATGAACAAAGTGAAAAAGTTCATCATCAACCATTTATCATTATAAATAATTTAAGTGACCTTAAAAATTTACTTACTGATTCAAATAAAAAACCAATTATGTTGGATTTTTATGCTGACTGGTGTGTAGCTTGTTTAGAATATGAAAAATTTACATTTTCTGATCCAGAAATAATTAAATTAATGAAAAACTTTGAATTAATACAAGTCGATGTAACTCAAAATACAAATGAGCATCAAATACTACTTAAAGAATTTGATCTTTTTGGCCCTCCAGGAATTATATTTTTTAATTCAGAGGGAAATGAAATAAAAGCACTAAGAACTATCGGCTTTAAGAATGCTAAAGATTTTTCTAAAATTCTTGTTAGAGCAAATAAATGAATAAACTTAAAATTATATTAATATTTGTATTTATAGGGACTATAAGTGTAATTGGTGGAGCTTACTTTAAAATGAGTTCAACAACATCACATGAAAATTTTGAAACTAAAATCTTTTATAACTCAATAGCAAAAAATATAAATAACGAAAATGTTACATTATCAAAATTTAAAGAAAAATGGTTATTAATAAATTTCTGGGCAACTTGGTGTGCTCCATGTAGAGAAGAAATACCAGATTTAAATAATCTATTTAATGAAAACAAAAAGATTAATTTAATTGGAATTGCAATTGATGAAATTGAAGATGTGAAAAAATTTTTAATTAAAACACCAATAAATTATGAATCATTGATTTTAAGTGATATGAAAGGAGTCGAAATTTCTAAATCTCTAGGAAATGATAAAGGCGTTCTTCCCTTTACAGTCTTAATAAATCCAAATGGTGAAGTACAAAATACTTTTTATGGGAAATTAAACATAACAACTTTAAAAAGTTATTTAATAGATACTGTTAAATAAAAATACATTAAGATACATTAAAATGTAGACAAATGTCCTTATTTTCGTCAAAATCACTCTTCGATTGTAATTTTATTAATTTAATTTAAATTATGAGTATAAAAAATATTACTGTTATTCATGGTCCAAACTTGAACTTGCTTGGCCAACGTGAACCAGATCACTATGGTAATCAAACACTTGATGAAATTGATGATGTTCTTTCAAAGGAAGCAAATAAATTAAATTTAAATATTGATTTTTATCAAAGCAATAGTGAAGCAGAAATTGTAAACAAAATTCAATCTTTAAAATGTGACTTCATAATTATAAACCCAGCTGCTTTTACACATAGTTCAGTTTCTATTAGAGATGCGCTTGCTGCTATGAAGATTCCATTTATAGAAGTTCACATTTCAAACGTGTTCTCGCGAGAAGATTTTAGAAAACATTCTTTTTTCTCTGATATTGCCATTGGCGTGATAAGTGGTTTAGGAACAGAGGGCTATTTTGCTGCTTTAAACTATGTAGCTAAATTAAATAAGTAAGAGGTATCTATGGATTTAAGAAAATTAAAAAAATTAATTGATTTAGTTGAAGAATCAGGAATTTCTGAATTAGAGCTAACAGAAGGTGAGGAAAAGGTTAAAATTTGCAGAAGTACTTCGCAAGAACCTCAACCACAAATAATTCATACCCAACCTAAAGAATCGGATACTATTCAACCACCTAAACTCAAAGAAAAATCAATTGCAACCGAAGAAAATAAAGATTTATCTAGAAAAGAAAAAACAATCGATTCACCTATGGTAGGAACTTTTTATAGAGCAGCATCTCCAGATGCAGCACCCTTTATTGATGTTGGAGCAACAGTTAAAAAAGGTGACATATTATGTATTGTTGAAGCTATGAAGCTTCTCAATGAGATCGAGTGTGATCAAGATGGAACAATTGAAAAAATTCTTGTTGAAAACGGTCAACCTGTTGAATTTGGTGAGCCGCTATTCGTTATTGGATAAAAAATAATCTATGTTTGATAAAATTTTAATCGCTAATCGTGGCGAGATTGCGCTAAGAATATTACGTGCATGTAAAGAGATGGGTATTAAAACTGTCACTGTTCATTCACAAGCTGACGCTGAAGCCAAATATGTTGCTTTATCAGATGAATCTGTTTGTATTGGGCCAGCGCCATCAAATTTAAGTTACTTAAACATACAAGCAATTATAAGTGCAGCCGAAGTTACAGATGCTCAAGCAATTCATCCAGGTTATGGCTTTTTGTCTGAAAGTGCAGACTTTGCAGAACGTGTTGAAAAAAGTGGTTTCACTTTTATTGGTCCTCGATCTGAAACGATTAGGCTTATGGGTGATAAAGTTAGCGCAAAAGAAGCCATGAAAAAAGCTGGCGTGCCTTGTGTTCCCGGTTCGGATGGAGCCCTAACAGATAATGCATCAGATATATTAACTACAGCAAGAAAGATTGGTTACCCAGTTATTATAAAAGCTGCTGGTGGAGGAGGTGGAAGAGGGATGCGAGTGGTTCACACTGAAGCAGCCTTATTAAATTCAGTTGCTATGACAAAGAGTGAGGCTCAAGCTGCTTTTGGCAACTCAGTTGTCTACATGGAAAAATTTCTTGAAAAACCTCGACATATTGAAGTGCAAGTTCTCTCAGACCAACATAAAAATGCAGTTCATTTATGGGAAAGAGACTGTTCGCTTCAACGCAGACATCAAAAAATTATCGAGGAAGCGCCTGCGCCTAATATTCCGGAAAGACCAAAAACAAAGCTTGCAGTAAGGTGTGCAGATGCTTGTAAAAAAATTAATTACGTTGGAGCCGGCACTTTTGAATTTCTTTATGAAGATGGAGAATATTATTTTATTGAAATGAACACAAGACTTCAAGTTGAACATCCTGTAACAGAATCAATAACAGGTATAGACCTTGTTCAAGAACAAATTAAAATTGCTTTTGGAGAAAAATTATCTTTTAAGCAAAAAAATATAGAATCAAACGGACATTCAATTGAATGTCGAATTAATGCTGAAGATCCTTATAATTTTGTACCATCACCTGGAACGATTACTCGTTTTCATTTACCAGGAGGGCCTGGGATAAGAGTAGATACTCATGCATATGGTGGATATAAAGTCCCAGCTCATTATGATTCCATGATTGGCAAACTTATTGCTTCAGGTAAGGACAGAGAACAAGCTATTTCTAGAATGAGAATCGCTTTATCTGAAATTGCTATTGAAGGTATTAAAACAAACATCCCTCTTCATTTAGACCTAATGAATGATTTAGCCTATAAAGACGGTGGCGTTAGTATTCATTATTTAGAAAAAAAACTTGGTATTAAATCATAAACAATGCCTTGGACAAGCCTCAATGTTCAAACAATAAAAAAAAATGTTGATTCTATTAGTGACTACCTAACTAAACTCGGAGCAATTTCTACTTCAATTGAGAATACAAACTTTAACAAAAGTAACGAAGAATTAATATTTGATGAACCAAATAATAAACCTCAAGAATATTGGAAAAATAATACCGTAACAGCTTTATTTGAAACAACGATTGATATTGAATTAGTAAAAGTAGCATTACAAAATAAATTTAGCGATGAAAATTTGTCTTTTAATACTAAAATTGTCCAGGATCAAGACTGGGTTAAATTAATTCAATCTCAATTTTTCCCAATAAAAATTAATAAAAAATTATGGGTAATACCAACCTGGCATAAAATTAAAGATAAAAAAGCAATTAATTTATTTTTAGATCCTGGCCTAGCTTTTGGAACTGGAGCTCATCCTACTACTCATCTTTGTTTATCCTGGCTATCAAAGAATGTAAATGATGATAAGACTGTATTAGATTATGGCTGTGGATCAGGTATTTTAAGTATCGCATCAAAAAAATTAGGGGCTAAAGAGGTTTTTGGAGTAGACATTGATACAAAAGCTATTGAAGCAAGTCAAGAGAATGCAAAAAAAAATAATGTCAAAATATTTTGGAGCAATAGTCAAAACAAAAAATACTTTAAAGTTGATATTGTAGTTGCTAATATTTTATCAAGTGCTCTTATTATTCTTGCTCCAGTATTAGCCAATTTCTGTAAAACTGATGGAAAGATTGCTCTTTCTGGCATATTAGAACCACAAGAAAAATTGATAAAAAAAGTTTACAGTAAATGGTTTGATATTGAACCATCGACAACTAAAGAGGGTTGGGTTATGGTAATTGGAACAAAACGTTAACTTATATTACAAATATATATTTTAAAGACATATAATTTATTTAATGATTAAGATTATAAAATTATTATTTATAGTTTTTGTTGTAAGTGGGTGTTCAACAAATCTTACACAAGAAGTACAATATCCAGCCCCACATAATGACTATACGGGCAGGACTGTAGATAAGTATTATGGAGGGGAAGATTCTAATGCTTTTATGATTAGGGCTTGTAAAATATATGGGGGTCTAGACCAGGATAGTATAAATGAATCGGGCTCTGATTTTATAATGCAAGACATATATGAATTTAAATGTAACTACTCTGGAAAGCTCAAAGAAGAATTAAATATTGATGGTAAATCATCCAAAAGATTAAGTGGAGCTGTTGCTAAAATTAAATGTGAACGATTAGGGTTTAATATTGGAACTCCAAGCTTTACCAAATGTATGCAAGAATTAACACAATGATATTTAATATATTTTTTAACATAAATTCTAAAATTTTATTTATTTTCATTATTATTTTTTATAGTTGTAATCTAATTGCTATACAAAAAACAATTACATACAAATGTACAGGAGTAAATGAATTTGAACTAATTGGCTCTTCTGGGAAAAAAGAAGAAGTAAAATCTATAGAATATAAGTTTGTTGAAGGTGTTCTTCATGATTTAAACAATATTGAGTGTAATTGGGAAAATAATATAATTAAATGTGAATCAAATTTTTTAAACATACGTAATTTAACTATTAATTTAAAAAATAATGAAGTTTCTGATTATATTTCTGGAAATAAAGGATTTGGTGTTTATGTTGAAAATTTTAAGGGGAATTGTGAAAAAAAATGATCACCGTTTCTAAAATTGATGAAGAAATTTATGAAGTTACTGTAAAAAAAGAATCGACAACTATGCATAAGGTTAAATTATCTGAAAAGGTATATATAGATTTAACTAAATCCAAAATAACTAAAATTGAGCTAATAAAAAATTCATTTGAATTTTTATTAGAAAGGGAATCCAACCAATCAATTTTACGAGAATTTAATTTAGAAATTATAGAAAATTATTTTCCAGAATACCCCTCAATAATTAAAAATATTTAAACTAATTTCCTGAACTCTTATTAAAAGTCTTAGTCTGTTAAAGATATATTTATTGGAGATTAATATGTCAAATCGATTATTACTTTTTTTATTACTATTTTACTCTTTTATAGCTAATTCCGAGCCTATAAATCTTAATATCCACAAAGAATCATTTGAAAATGGAAATCCAAAATATGAGATTTCTTATAAAAATAAATTAAAACATGGTAAAGAAATTTTTTGGTATCAATCAGGCAATAAAAAAATGCAGAGTCATTTTGTGAACGGTATTGAACACGGGTCTTGGAAACAATGGTATGAAAATGGTCAGATAAAATTAGAAGTTGTTTATAACAATGGAAAAGAAAATGGGTCTTGGAAACAATGGTATGAAAATGGTCAAATGAAATCTGAAGTTAAATTTGTTGATGGGATAAAAGAAGGGATAGAAATTATTTGGAATAAAAATGGAACTGTTCGTTCCAAAGATCAATATATAAATGGTAAAGTAATAAAATAGAATTTTAAGGATTCAAAATGATTAAAGCATATGCGGCAATGAGTGCTGGAAATCCACTTGAACTATTTGAATACGAAGCTCAACCGCTTAAACCAAATGAAGTTAATATAAAAGTAGAAACGTGTGGTATTTGTCATAGTGATATTAGCGCGATAGATAATAGCTGGGGAAAATCTAAATATCCTATGGTTGCTGGCCATGAAATTATTGGAAATATAATTGAGATAGGTAAGGATGTTGCATTACATAAAATTGGCGATCGTGTTGGCTTAGGGTGGCATTCTGGATATTGCAATACCTGTGAACATTGTGAAGCAGAAGATCATAATTTTTGCAGCTCCACAAATAAAACTGTTTATAGTCAATACGGTGGATTTGCGGAACAAGTTACTGCTCAAGAAGCCAGTGTTATTCCAATTCCAAATGAATTAAATCATGAGAAGGCTGGCCCACTATTATGCGGAGGTATAACTGTTTTTACTCCAATGGTTGAATTTAATATTACTAAAAAACATAAAGTTGGAATTATTGGCATTGGGGGATTAGGGCATTTAGCAGTAAAACTATATAAAGCTCTAGGTTGCTATGTAACTGCATTTACCAGTTCACATGATAAAGACGACCTTCTCAAGTCGTTAGGAGCTGATGAAATAATTTCATCTACAGATAAATCCCAAATAAAATCTTTAGGTTCTCAATTTGATTTACTTATTTCAACCGTAAATATTAAATTAGATTGGAATTTATTCCTAAGTATTCTTAAACCAAGGGGTCGACTACATTTTGTTGGCGCTGTTCTTGACCCTATAGAAAGTTCTGTTTTCTCCCTTATGGGTGGTCGAAAATCAATTTCAGGTTCACCAGTAGGTAGTCCAAAAAATATTAAAAAAATGTTAAATTTTTGCGCAAAACATAAAATTTATCCTATAGTTGAAAATTTTAAATTTGAACAAATTAATGATGCAATAAAAAAGTTACGCGATAATAAAATTAGATTCAGAGCTGTCTTAAGCTGGGAATAATGGCTAACTATAATGTCAGCGGTTTAATTACACTTGCAGAGCTTGCAAATTCAAAAAAAAATTTCTGGTATGTTTATATTCTTAAATGCTCAGACGATACTTACTACACTGGTATAACCAAAAATATTAAACGTCGGATTCATGAACATGAGGAAAATAAAGGTGCAAAATATACTAAAGGAAGAGGGCCTTTCTCTTTAGTCTATCAACACAAATGTAAAGATAGAAAAGAAGCTAGTCAGAAAGAATATGCTATAAAAAAACTATCATTGGTAAAAAAAGAAGCTCTCATTGCTAGTAATAACTGAAATATTTTAATGAGATTGCTTTATTTTTAAATACATATATACTTCGCTGACGAAAGATTGCCTTTATTGTTCATATTGCCAGTCTTATGATTTTATCAATACAAGGATAACTTTTGTCTTTTGAAACTTTCAAATTTACTGCAGAAATAAATAAAGCTATTTCTGAAGCAGGCTATAAAAAACCTACAGAAATCCAGGAAAAATCAATTCCACAAATTATTAAGAAAAAAGATATCTTAGCATCTGCCCAAACAGGAACTGGTAAAACTGCTGCATTTGTACTGCCTATTTTAGAGTTATTAATTAAAGATAAAAATAGAGTTAAAGGTCCTCGTGTATTAATTGTTAGTCCAACTAGAGAGCTTGCGAGTCAAATTACTGATAGCATAAAAAAATATGCACGCTATATTCGAATTAATTCAGTAACTGTAACTGGAGGGATATCATATACTTTACAAAATAAACTTCTTTCAAAACCAATAGATATTTTAATTGCCACACCGGGTCGTTTACTTGATTTATTCAAGCAAAGAAAAATTAAATTTATTGATACTAAAATAATGGTTTTAGATGAAGCAGATAAAATGCTAGATATGGGCTTTATTCCTGATATACGTAAAATTTTTAATGCCACTTCAAAACAACAACAAATGTTGATGTTCTCAGCAACTTTAGATAATTCTGTTATTAAAATTGCTACTGAATTTCTTAAAGATCCAATTACAATTTCTATTAAACCCGAAATTAAAGGACACATTAATATTGAGCAATCTTTATATTTTGTTGATAATCAATTTCATAAACAACAATTACTTAAGCATTTTCTTACTGATACAAATTTAAAACAAGCTATTATTTTTACTTCCACTAAAAGACAAGCTGATAAGCTTACTGATGATTTATACCATGCTGATTTTAGAATTGCATCATTACATGGTGACATGTCTCAAGGCTCAAGAACTAAAACCATAAACCGTTTTAAAAAAAACCAAATAAAAGTACTTATTGCAACTGATTTAGCTTCAAGAGGAATTGATGTAAAAGATATTACACACGTTTTTAATTATGATATGCCAAGATTTTCTGAGGACTATATTCACAGAATAGGCAGAACAGGGCGAGCCGATAAAAAAGGGTATGCCATAAGTTTTGTATCGCCATCTGATAAGGAATATTTAAGAAAAATTGAGCGCTTCACTGAAATGAAAATTATGACAAAAGTTGTAGCTGGCATGGAGCCAACAAAAAGTCTTGAAAATAAAACCAAAAATGAGAAAAAACATAAAAGTTTTTTTAAAAAATCTAAAAAGAAATTTAAAAACAAATTAAATGCAAAAAAACGAATGAAAAGAAATTTAATTAAAAAAAAATCGAATCAATCTAAAGATGTAAGATCCGCTATTGAATAAATTCCAGTAGGACGATCTTTTTCTTTTTTCCATGTTTTTTTCTTAATAATGCAACATCGATCACGATTTATGTCAGAAACTCCAAATTTTAATTTTGCATTTGGAATTATTCTATAAATATGTCTTTCAACCCCATCAATTGTTTCGGGTGCATCATCATGCTTACAAAAAACTAGAACTTTTTCTTTTTTATTTCCGGTTTGTCTTACACAAACTAAATCATCTCTACCAATTTCTTTTAAATATTTTTCTAATCTAGTTAAGTCATCATTAGTTATGGGTTGCATTTTAAACAAACTAATTCTTTTAATTAACGAAATTGCATTAGCATGTAACTTTTGTTTATTTAATAATTGAGGAATAAATCTTGTTACCCAAACTTCTTTTTCTTTTGAGTCATTAAGATTTTTAACAATCTGTTCAACTGGATACTTCGATAGAATTGGAGGGCGCATATTTTTCTTATTTATATAAAGTTAAATATTAACAATATCTCAACGAATATAACACTACTTAATGTTAAATTTAGTATATTATTTTGAATCTTTATTAATATAACCTATCTTATTAATATGGCTTATTTAATTAAAATATTAATAGCAGTTGCTATTATTGTTATCGCTTCTGAATTGAGTAAAAAAAATACTTCATTTGCTGCGATTCTGCTAGGGCTACCTATTGTTTTATTTACATCTTTTACATTTATTTGGGAAGAATCTAAGGATGTTAATAAGATAGCTTTATTAACTCAAGAAACTGTAATAATTCTTCTTGCTGGAATTCCTTTTTTATTTCTACTTACGTGGCTTTTAAAAAATGGAGTTAACTATTACATTGCTCTTGGATCAGCGTGTACAGGAATTATTTTAGTTACGTTATTAATTCAAAAATTCGTTTTGCAATAAAAAAGGGCTCTAAAAGAGCCCTTTTTAAAATTTCAATTTTAAATACTCAAACTATTTGCGTGATTTCCAAATAGAATATAGTACCCATAATGCTACTAAACCAATAAGACCTTGGCTACCAAGTGTATCTAGGATACCTGAAACATTACCGATAACATCGGTTGATCCAAGAAATGGTACGTTAGCTGATCCCATTAAGATTTGAAGTGCAATTGCTAATGCAGCAAGGCTAATTGCAGTTTCTGCAAGGCCAGCTGACCACTTTCTAATAGTTCCTAATATATCCATTCTTATTTCTCCTGTTGTAAAAAAAAAGTTTAAACTTTCATCTCTTTAAACTTGATAGGATTATAACAATTTTTAAAACTTAAAAATACTATATATTGGGAATTTTTTTTAAATTTTACTATATATTGTATTTATAGTATATAATTGTAGGTTCCCTCTAAAACGGTATTCTTAAGCTGTATTTTTTTGATAATTATTTGTTAGATTCTGAGTGAATTTCTATAATATCTTTTATTTGATTTAATACTGAGGTGTCGCCTTCAGCATATTGCTCTGCCATCGTAAATAATTTACTAAATAAAATTTCTCCGTTAACTTCTTTAAAAAGCTTAAAGCTTTTTGAATTATCTATTTTATTATTCCAAGCCTCTCTAACTTCTCTCCAAAAATTTTTAGTATTACCCCAATAATCTTCTCCTGCATTCCAATCAAAGTCTTTTATCCTTTCATATCTCGCAATCCCTATTTCTTTAGCCAGCACTTTATGATTGTCATTTAATACAACTTTTTTATTATTTTGTTCGTGAACCCAACCGGTTGGAGTAATGGTTTGTATGTTATTTCCAACCATCACATCATAATCATCTCTAATAGAAAATTCTCTTCTTGGTAAGGGTCTCCATGTTTCCTCACTAGCCCATGATGAAAAATTTTCTGAATGGGACCATTTACCATAACTTTGATATCTAGGAGTATCATCTACCTGATATGCAGATTGTGACCAAGTACCTCTTTTTTTTGCCCATGAGATATTCTCTTTCTTCCATGTTTCATTTCCGGTATATATATTGATTTTATTATCTTCATAATGCCAATCTTGCCTCCAGTGTTTCATTACTACGGGATCTGAAACAGAACCATCCTCTTGTTTAAAATACATAACAATAATATGTTGAAGGCTTATAAAATCTTTTTGGTCATCAACTACTTCAACAAATTCTGTTGCCCAAGATTGATAAGGTTGTTTTGGTTGATAATTTTCAACAAACCCCATAGTTTCCATAAAATCAAAATATACTCTGTATTTTCCTTGCATTGCTAAGATTGCTAACCTATCTTTTTCAAACTTAGTTAAATTTGGATTTTGGAGTTGAGTCCAAAAATCACTAACCTTATTATCTAAAATTACTTCTGGTCCAGTTGTTGTTCCTCCTCTTGGTATCTTTAAATTTAAATCTTCAAGATGAGTCCAACCAAAAACGTAATTTGATTCTTTAGAATATGTATTAACAGCAGTTAAAAGTAAAAGTAAAAGTAAAAAGTTTTTCATAATTTTTCGACTTACTCTAATTAGGAAAGTTTCTTAAGTATTTAATCAAAGATTGGGAATTTATCCTATTCCACAGTTACAGACTTGGCTAAATTTCTGGGTTTATCAACATCCGTCCCTTTTCGTAAGGCAACATGATAGGCTAGTAATTGGACAGGTATTGAATGAATAATAGGGGATAAAACACCCGTATGTCTTGGAGCCCTTATGACCTTAATGCCTTTGCTTTCAATAAAATGGCTATCTGCATCTGCAAAAACAAATAAAATTCCGCCTCTTGCTTTTACTTCTTGCATATTAGATTTTACTTTTTCTAATAATGAATCATTTGGAGCAATCACAACTACTGGCATTTTTTTATCAACTAATGCCAATGGGCCATGTTTTAATTCACCAGCTGGATAAGCTTCTGCATGAACATATGAAATTTCTTTTAACTTCAATGCTCCTTCTAGTGCTATAGGATAGTGAATGCCTCTTCCTAAAAAAAGCGCGTGGTCTTTGTTCGAAAAATGTTTTGCCCATTGTTTAATTTGAGGTTCCAAATTTAACGCTGATTGTATTCCCCCAACTAAACATCTTAAATCTTCTAAATATTTCTTTTCTATTTTATTCGATATAAGTTTTTTATTCTTAGCTAATGTTACTGTCAAAATAAATAATGAAACTAATTGAGTTGTAAATGCTTTTGTCGATGCAACCCCTATCTCGATTCCTGCTCTAGTATAAAAAACTAATTTTGATGCTCTTGCAATAGCACTCTCTTGAACATTGCAAATTGCTAATGTTTTTTTATGGCCAATTTTTTTAGCATGCTTGAGTGCCTCAATAGTATCGAGAGTTTCGCCTGATTGAGAAATAGTAATTACTAACTGATTTTTATTAGGTACTGATTTTCTATATCGATATTCACTTGATATTTCGATTGTTGTTGGAATATTTGCAATACTTTCAAACCAATATTTAGCTGTTAATCCAGCGTAATAACTTGTACCTGCTGCAAGAATTAGTATGCTATCTGTATTTTTTAAAACTTCTTTTGCTTTATTTCCAAATAATGAGTCATTAAATTTATTGTTGTCGATTACAGCTTCAATAGTATCGCCCAAAGCTCTTGGTTGTTCATATATTTCTTTTTGCATGAAGTGATCATATGGGCCTAAGTCCATTGATGATACTTTAACTTTACTATGATTAATTTTTCTATTAATTTTTCTTAGATTACTTCCAAATATATTAATTGAGTTTTTAGTAAGGGTAGCTAAATCTCCATCTTCTAAATAAATTATTTTTCTTGTAACCCCAAGTAGTGCACTAATATCTGAAGCAATAAAGTATTCTGACTGCCCTTGCCCAATAATTAATGGACATCCCAATCTAGCACAAATCAACTCATCTTTATTATCTACGGAAATGACAGCAATAGCGTATGCACCGACTAAATCTTTAGTTGCTAATTGCGTAGCCTTAAGTAAATTATTTTTATTCTTATAATAATAATGAATTAGATGAGCAATAACTTCAGTATCTGTTTCAGACTCAAATTTATAGCCTAATTTTTTTAAACGACTACATTGTTTCTCATGATTTTCGATTATGCCATTATGAACTACTGCGATTTTATTATTAGAAACATGGGGATGAGCATTATCCTCCGTTACACCTCCATGGGTAGCCCACCGAGTATGGCCAATTCCTAAAAAACCTTCTAATTTAGTTTTTTTGGCTTTATTTTTTATTGAATTTACTCTACCTATTGATCTAATTCGTTGAATTGATCCATTTAATATTGCAACTCCAGCTGAATCATAACCACGATACTCTAAACGCTCTAAACCTTCAATTAAAGTTGGCAAAACATTTTTATTTGATATGCCTGCTACTATTCCACACATAATTTAATTCTTCTTTGGCCTTTCCCAGCCAGGGATGCTGGTTTGTTTTGATCTAGATAATGATAGTTCGTTAGCTGGAGTATCCTTAGTTATTGTTGATCCAGCTCCAATTGTTGATCCAGCTCCAATTTTAACTGGGGCTACAAGTTGAGAGTTTGATCCTACAAAAACATTATCCTCAATAATAGTTTGATGTTTTTTTACACCATCATAGTTACAAGTAATTGTTCCTGCTCCAACATTAACATTACTGCCAACAATACTATCTCCAACATAACTTAAATGATTAATTTTTGTGCCTTGTCCAATTCTTGAATTCTTTATCTCAACATAATTTCCAATGTGTACATCATTTTGTGTATCAGTACCAGGCCTTAATCTTGCATAAGGACCAATAATATTATTTTTACCGACATTCGCTGAATCAACATGCGAATAGGGTTTTATGGTTGTGTCATCAGAAATAATACTATCTTTAATATGAGTATAAGCTCCAATTTTTACATTATTTCCTACTTTAACCTTACCTTCAAAAATACAACCGATATCAATTTCTACATCTGATCCACATAAAAGATCGCCTCTTATGTCTGTTCTAGATGGATCATTTAAAGTAACTCCTTGTTCCATTAATAAATTAGTTTTTTTATTTTGCAAAGCTCTCTCCATCATTGCTAATTCAACTTTAGAATTTATTCCTAAAATTGTAACTTCAGAATTAGCTTCATGCGCACTAATCTTTATGTTTTCTTTTCTTGCTAAAGCTACTATATCAGTTAAATAATATTCTTTTTGAGAATTATTATTAGAAATTACTGATAACCATTTCACTAAATTCTTTGTTGCAACACACATGATTCCAGTATTAATTTCAGTAATCTTTCTTTCTGACTCATTACAATCTTTTTCTTCAACTATGCCTTCAATATAATTATTTGTTCTTTTAATTCTTCCATAGCCTTTTGGGTTATTTTTTTTAAATGTAAGTATTCCAAGTCCATTTTCTGATTTTTTAATAAGATGCTTTAGATCATTTAATTCAAGCATTGGTACATCGCCATATAAAACTATTGTTTGTGAGCTTGTTAAATGAGGAATTGCATATTTGACTGCATCACCAGTACCTAA
>MDSW01100484.1_pt1 | contig 46889 bp, 29 predicted proteins | sample 811171 | NCBI WGS metagenome assembly MDSW01 (sample SAMN05326641, study PRJNA326480) | marine metagenome | isolation source: seawater | place: Atlantic Ocean: North West | collected 2012
CGTCGACAATCTGACGGAACCGGCGGAAACGAACGTGTAGACCATGATATGTAACGAAAACGAACGAAGATACGGGAAAGTGAGGGGATCCCTACCACGGGTGGGCGACGGACCGCGACGCCGCGGCGACAGCCGCCGCCGCCGCAGGTTTGGAGGGGTCCGCGGAGGCGCCGGGGGAGATGGTCATCACGCCCGCGGCGCCGGCGCCGGGCCCCGACGATCCCCCTCCACATCCCCCCGCGGCGGCGGCAGCGGTGGCGGCGGAGGCCTTCTCGAGCTTGCGTAGCCGACGACGCTCCTCGCGCTCGGGGTCGTCGCGCTTGCGCTTCTCCTTCTTCTCCTTCTTCGCCGCCGCCTTCGCCGCGTCGTCCGCGTTCGGCGGCTGCAGCCGCTGCCGCTGCTGCTGCGCGGTTCCGGTCCCGGTCCCGCCGCTGCCCGTGGACGCCGCCGCCTCGGCCACCGCGTCGAACGGATCCCGCGCCCTCAGCGTGAATTTCACCTTCAACGGCGCCGCCTTTGGCTCCGCCTCCTCCGCCTCCTCCTCCGCCGGCGGCGCGGGCGCCGGCGCGGGCGGCGGCGCGGCCAACGACGCGTAGTACGCCTCGATGCGCTCCTGCTCCTGACGCTCCCACTCGATCGCGGCCTGCGCCTCCGCCTCCGCGGCGGACACTTTCGCTCTGTACTCCTCGTCCGCGGCGCCCGTGTCCCACCCCTCGATGACGAGCTGGTCCTCCTCGTCTTCTCCCGCGGCTTCCGCCGCCGCCTTCTGCTTCTCCATCTGCTCGAGCTCCCACTCCTTCTCCTCGTACGCCGCGATCGCGTCCGCGGCGGCGTCGACGTCGTCCAAGATCTTGACCGTCTCTTCGAGGTAACGCACGGCGTACCGCTCCACGGGCGCGAGCCGCGCTTCGAAGCCTTCCCCCTTTTGCGCGCTCTGCCGCACCTTCTGGAGCATCTCCTTCGCGAACGCGTCGTCGCCTTCCAAACTCGTGTTGATCTTCTCCATCGCGAGGTCGCCGCCGGCGCCGGACGTCGTCGCCGCGGGCGTCCCGGGCGGCTCGCCGCTCGCGCCCTCGCCGCCGCTCGCGCCCCCGCCGCCGCTCGCGCCCGACCTCGCCGGCTTGGCGCCCTTCGGCGTTCGACCCGTCTCGTCGTCGTCGCGGTCAGGGTCGTTCGACTCCTTGACGTCGTCGTCAAAGTCGTGCGCCTCGTCGTTGTCCTCGTTGTTCCGCTGCGCCGCGGTCGCCTTGTCTTGGTCGTCCTGGGCTTCTTCCATGAGACGCACGACCTCGTCGTCGTCGCCGCCGCCGCCGCCGCCGTTGCCTTTTTTCTCTCCGCCGCCGGCGTCCGCCGGCCGCGCCGTCGTCCGCGACATCGCCTTGTCGAAAATGTTCATCGCCGCGAACCCAGCCTCGCCGCCGACGACGGCGGTCGCGCCCGCGCCGTCGTCGTCGTCTCCGTCGCCGCTCGCTCCGCCGCCGCCGCGCCTCCCCTTCTCCGCGTTGAGCTTGCTGAAGTGCTCCGTGTTGAAGTTCCCCGCCTGAATCGCGAAGTGATCGAGCTCGCGCTTTTGCATCGACTTCTTCAAGATGTTCTCCTCGATCGTGCCCTTGCACACCATCCTGTAAATCCGCACCGGGCGCGTCTGCCCGATCCTGTGCGCGCGGTCCTGCGCCTGCTGATCCATCGCGGGGTTCCAGTCCGAGTCGTAGAAGATGACCGTGTCCGCGCCGGTGAGGTTAATCCCGAACCCGCCGGATCGCGTGCTGAGGATGAAGACGAAGAGACGCGGGTCCGTGTTGTACCGCTGCATCAAGATCTGCCTCTGTTCCGGTCGCGTGCTGCCGTCGAGGCGGCAGTACGGGTACCCGTACAAGTTTAAGAACGCCTCGAGGATGTCGAGCATCTTCGTCATCTGCGTGAAGATGAGCGCCTTGTGCCCGCCGGACTTGAGCGTCCGGAGGAGCTGCGCCAACGCCTGGAGCTTCCCGCAGTCGAACTGCACGAGCCTTCGGTCCGGGAAGAAGAGCTGCTGTCGAACCGCGGCGGCGCGCAACGGCGTCAACGCGGGCGCGCCCACCTTCTGCGACCACGCCGCGCGTTCCGCGACCGCGGCGTTGATCGAGGCCGACGGCGCGCCGCACGTCATCGACGGCGGCGGCGCTCGCGCTTTCGGAATGGCAAACATAAACTGCGCGACGAGATCGGCGCACTCGAGCGCTCTTCGCGCGGGAGACTTGACGAGCTCCAGCAGCGCGGGCGCGACGGCAAACGGCCCGGCGCCGTGCGTCGCCGCCATCTCGTGGCACGCGTGCGCGGGATGCGGGATCGTCGCCGCGGCTCGGAGGTCCGCGCCGTACATCGGCACGCTGCGCATTGCGGCGGCGGCGGCGAGCGCGATGCGCCGCGCCACCGCGCGTCGCTCCTCCCTCGCCCTGACCGCTCGAACCTCCGCGAACAAGCGCACCGCCGCGTCCGCGGCGGCGGTCGTCCTTCCGAGCTTCTCCGGGGGTTCCATCGCGCGCGCGTACGCGCCGCCGAGGGCTAAGCACTCCTCGACGTCGCGCGGGTCCGACGCCGTCGCGGGGGATCCCGCGTTGAGGTCCTCGATCGTCAGCAAGTGTAACCCGCGCGGGGCGAAGAAGCGCGCGCGGCGCGGGTCCTCTTCTCGTTCGCGCGCGTCGTTCGCGACGATCGAGGGGACGCGAAGCGTCACTCCCGGGAGCATATCAAACGCGGACACGATCGGTCGTCCCGCGAATAAATCCGGGTGGTTGCACACCTTTCGAAGCTGCATCAGACAGTTGATGATCCCCAGAAGGTTCCCGGAGGACAACGTCGTGGACGTGTCCGAGCTCGCCATGTACTCCTCGTACAGCCGACGTTGACGCTTAGAGAGACCGCAGTGCACGACGTGCTCGGTCTTCCCCGGGAGGTTCTTCTCGACTTCCGACTTGAGCCGCCGCAGTAAAAACGGTCGCAACACGCCGTGGAGCCGCGAGACGAGATCCGCGCTGACGCCCTCGCCGCCTTCGACCATCCCCGTCAGCGGCTGCGAGAACCAGTTCTTAAACTCGCTGTGCGACTGAAACACGTGCGGCATCAGGAAGTGCATCAGAGACCAGAGCTCCATGAGGTCGTTCTGTAACGGCGTCCCGGTGATCAGCAGTCTTCGCTTGCTGTTGAAGTTGAGGAGCGTCTGCCACCGCTGCGACCGCCAGTTTTTTATCATGTGCGCCTCGTCCAAGATGAGGTACTTCCACTTCTTCCTGCGGAACACTTTCTGGTCTTGCGTGATCAAGCGGTACGTCGTGATGCACACGTGAAACGAGTTCGGCTTGCTCCAGCCTTGCCTCTTCAGCTTCCGCTCCTTCGCCGTGCCGAAATACGTCAGCAGCTTAAACGCCGGGCACCACTTTTTGAACTCAACCTCCCAATTCAGCATCACGGACGTCGGGACGACGATGAGGTGCGGGCCCCAGATCCCGCACTCGCACGCGAGGTACGCGAGAAGAGAGATGGTCTGGATCGTCTTCCCCAACCCCATCTCGTCCGCGAGGATGCCGTTCAGGGCTTTGTCGTAGCAGCTCACGAGCCAGTTGAGGCCGACGTGTTGGTACTCGCGGAGAGTGTGCTTCAGAAGAAACGGGACGCGGCACAGCTGTCCCGCGGTTGCGAGCGTGTTCCCCTGCGGCCGCAGCGTCGCGGCGTCGCCGGCGATGGCGTCGAGCGCGGACCGACGCGCCGCGGACGCGGCCTTCTCTTCCTCGGTCATCTCCGGCTCTTCGTCCCCGAGCGCGTCGACGCCGACTTCTTCTTCTTCCTCCTCCTCCTCCTCTTCCTCCTCCTCCTCTACTTCCTCCTCTTCTTCCTCCTCCTCCTCCTCTTCCGCGGCGGCGGCGCCGGCGTCCGCCGCGGCGTGCGCAGCCTCCATCTCCTGGTACCGTCGCATGAGCTCCTCGATCGGAACCTCCGCCTCCGCTTTCAGATCCGCCATCTCCTCGTCGTGGTCCATCTCTTCCCCCGCCGCGCGCGCCCGCCGCTCCTCCTCCTCCAGCGTCGCCTCGTCGTCCTCGTCGTCGGATCCTCCCTCCGGGGCGACGTATTCGTCCGCGTCCGCGTCGTTCGTCGCGGCGGCGGCGGCGGGAGCGGGAGCGGGAGCGGGAGCGCGAGCGTCGTCGTCGCCTCCGCGCCTGGAGCGTCGAGCCGCCGCCGCGGGGACATCGTCCACGATGTCCGCGAAGGTGGCCTCCTCGCCGTCGTCCTCCTCCTCGTCGTCCTCGGGCGCCTCCGTCGCGGGCTCGATCTCGGACTTGACCTCGGCGCCCGCGATCTCTTCTTTGACGCCGTCGCCGCCGCCCTCCTCTTCCTTCGCGGCCGCCTCCTCCATCTCGCGGTACCGCCGCAGGAGCTCCTCGATCGGAACCTCCGCCTCCGCTTTCAGGTCCGCCATCTCTTCGTCGGCGTCCTCGTCCTCCCCAGCCGCGCGTGCTCGCCGCTCTTCCTCCTCCAGCGTCGCCTCGTCGTCCTCTTCCTCGAGCTCGCTCGCGTCCGCGCGGTACTCCTCCGCGTCCGCGTCGTCGTCTCCCTCTCCTTTGACGATCGCGGTCCTGTCGCTGTGGCCGCTGTCCGGCGCGTCCTTGGTCGGCGGCGCCGGAAGGCGTTTCGGCGGCGCGTTCGCGTTCGCGTTCGCGTTCGCGTTCGCGTTCGCGGCGTCGGCGTCGGCGTCGCCGCCGAGTTTTGTCGCGAGCATCGTGGAGTACCTCTCCGTCTGCTGCATCATGAAGTCCAGGTGCTTGTCCATGACCTCTTTGCGCTTGGAGTCGATCGCGCTCTGGGCTTTGAACCGGACGACTTTCTCGATCTTGATCCAGAACTGCATCACCTCGCTCGCGACGCGTCTCGCTTTTTTTCTCGCCGCCGCGGCTTCGTCCAGTCGTCGCTTGATCACCCTGGACTCGAGGTCGAGGTTCGACCGCGCGACCGCGTGCGCCGCCTTCTTCGCGAGCTTCATTCGAAACTTCCTCTCGCGAACGAAATCCCCCGCGAGCCACTTCATCTCCTCGAGGAGGTGGTCCCAGTGCGTCTTGTTCCTCGAGGGCTCCGGGAACGACGGCATCGGTTTCGTCCGCGGCGGCCGCGTCACGATGTCGTACGATCGATCCAGCACCTCCTCTTCGTAGTGTATCCTCCGCGCCTCCGCGAGCGCCGCCTCCCTGGCTTCCTCGCGCGTAGCGTACACGATCGGCTCGTGCCCGGGCGGCAGCGCCGGCGGCGGCGGGCGCGTCATCCCAGCCACCGTGAGCGATTGCCGACGCGAGTCGGGCGCGCCGACGACGAGATCGACCTCCGCGCCGTCCGCGAACGCCCGCGCGTCGTCGTCGTCCGTGGCGTCGTCGCCGTCGTCGCTGCCGTAATCGTCGTCGTCGTCGTCGTCGTCGTCGTCATCGTCGTCGTCGCCGCCGCCGCCGCCGTCGACGATCGACCCCGCGACGGGCGCGCCGTACGATCGCAGCACGTCGCCGATCGGCAGGTCGTTCTCTCGCGTCAGCGCGGACACCTCCGCTCGCACGAGGTCCGCGTCGAGAGGCGCGCGCTCGAGCTCCTCCTCGAACGTCTCCATGTCGTCCGCCGCGGCGTCCTCCATCGCGGCGTCCATCACGAACTCCGCGTCGTCCGCGTCGTGCGCGTCGGACGGCTCCGCGCTCAGCGCGCGCGTGGACGTCGTCGCGTCGTCGTCGGCGTCGTCGGCGTCGGCGTCGTCGGCGCCGCGCGTCGCGGCGGCGACGGCCGCGCCGCCCGGCGCGGTCGGCTCGGTCTTCGCGCCGCCGCCGCCGCCGGCGGCGGCGTCGCCGTCGGCGATCGCCGCCGCGCGCTTGCGGAGCTCCGACGGCGGCGGCGCGGGGCCGGCCTCGAACGTCTCCGGCGGCTTGGACGCGCGCTTCGTCACTCCATCGCGTCCGCCGCTGGCGACGGCCGCCGAGGCGGGCCCCGCGGGGTGCGACGCGCTCGCGTCGCCCCTCGCGCGCGCGGCGAGCACCGACGGCGGCGGCGCCGGTCCCGCTTCGAACCTGGCGAGCGGCGCGGCGGCGACGACGGAGGGTGATGGACGCGTGAGGATCGGATCGAGCGCGGGACGGGGGCGGACCGCGCGACGGTCGATCGATCGCGCGCGTCGAGGAGGCTGAAATCGAAAACGAAAAAAACAACAAAGCCGAGCGCCTCGAGGGACACGAATGGGGCGGCGGATCGCGCGCGAGGGTCGATCGATCGCGCGTCGCGATCGAGCGCGCACCTCGCGGGCTGCGGTCGCTCCCGCTGCGGCCGTCCCCCGCCGGCCATCTCGCCGCGAAGAGCCGCGTCCGCACTCCTTCTAATGCCAGTCGGCGAGGCTGCAGGTTTTTCGAGTCGCACTGCAGATCAGGCTGGTCGTACGAGCGCGAGAGTACAACTACACGCGAACCGCGTAGTGTCTGTGCTGGAGCAGCGAGATACGGCGTCGCGGGCGGCGGCGGCGACGAAAGCTACTCACTCGCGCGATGAAAACGCTAATGCGGCGGAGGGGGCAGCGCGTACGCGGTCGCGGACGCGCGCGGCGCGTCCACGCCGCGGTCGCCTCCGATCCACTCGCCTCGAGCGCCGCCGCCGCCCCCGCCGCCGCCGCCGCCGCCGCCGTCGTAGTCTTCCCCCGCGACCTCCAACACGTCCCCGAGCTCCGAGTCCGGGACGACGCACCCTCGCTCGCGCGCGTCGTCGACCAAGTCCTTCCACATCGGGTTCCCCTCGAGCGCGTCGACTCTGCCGACGATCCACAGCGACCTTCTCGCGCGAGTCAGCGCGACGTTCATCCGCTTGACGTCCTGTAAAAACCCGATGCCGCCGCGGCCGGCGCCGCCGCGGACGGTGCTGAAGATGATGACGTCCGCCTCTTGGCCTTGGAACCCGTCCACGGTGCTGACGACGATCCCGAGGCGATGCATCGCGGACTCGTCGCCGTACACGCGCGCGAACGCGTCGCGGATTTTGCTCCGCTGCGCCTTGTACGGGGTGATTATCGCGCAGCGGCCGTCGACGGTTTCGCCGTTTTTTCGCCACAACGTCCGCTCCAACCGCCGCACGAGCGACACGACGATGAGCGCCTCGTACGGGTTCGAGACCGACCCGACCGTGGACCTCTTCTCTTTGCCCTGGCTCGCGTCGAAGAGCACGTACGGCCGCAGCGGCCACGACGCGTGATAGCTCTCCGGCGGCGCCGCGATCACCGACTCGGAGTCGCGAAGGCGCCCCTCGTAAAACGCTCTCGACGGAAACGCGCGAATCTCCGGATGCATGCGGTACTGAACGCTCAGGAGGACCGCCTCCGCGCCGAGGGACGTGAAACGCTCGAACAATGACCGTTGAAACGACACCCCCTGCGCCGCCGTGGACAGCACCGTCGACGGGAGCTGCTGCGGATCCCCGACGAGGACGCACCGCCGCGCGCCGTGAAGAAACGGAATCAACGTCTCCACCTCGGACGACTGCGGGCGGTTCCAGAGGTACGCGAAAAAAGTGCATCGGTCAGTCGAAAGGGATCGACGCGATCGGATACAGCATTGAAACCGAGACCGAGGGACGGGTGAAAAACGAAACGAAACGAAACGCGCGCATCGAACGCACCTGCGCGGCTTCGTCCACGAACACGGTGTCGAACCCGTGCGTGAGCTTTTGAAACACCCGACGACTCGCGCTCGTGAGCGTCGTGAACACGATCTCCGCCTCGTCCACGAACGACGCCTCGAGCACGTTTCGTAGCCTTCGACCCATCTTGCCTTTGTTCTTCGCCTCCCTCTTCCACTGATTGCCCAGCTTCCCGAGCTTCGAGAGAAGGCACGCGAATCGCGCCATGTCCATCACGCCGCGGTTCCGTTCCTCGTACAGGCGACACAGCTCGACGACGCGCGCGGTCGCCGCGGCGTCGCGCGCGTCCTTCGCCGCCGCCGCCTCCGCGGGGTCCGCTGGAATGACCTCCTCGTCCACGAGCCCGCCAAGCGAGCCGGAGACGCCGCCGGTTCTCGCTACTCTCGCCGCCTTGTTGTGCGCGGCGCAGAGGAACTCGATGTCCTTCCCCGCCGCTTCCACGAACGCCGCCTGTTTCCGATACGCGGCGTCCCACTTCTCCGGGCCCATGCGAATCAGCGTCTCGACGCGTTCTCCCGCGTAGAGCGGGCTCACGGCGTCCGCGCCCATGGCGTCGTCGGCGCCGACGCGAATGATGTTCGGTCGGTACGCGGTACCGTCGCCGCGGATGAACCCTTTCTTCACGACGCGCTCGAGAAGGTTATCGATCGCCGCGTTCGACGGCGCGCACACGAGGACGCGAGGTTTCCGGACGCCGAGGTTGGCGCCGAGTTGCACGCCCGTCTCGCGCGCGAGATAGTCGAAGAGCTCGCGGACGGTCGTGTCGTCGTCGTCGTCGTCGTCGTCGCCTGCGTCGCCGCCGTTTCTTGAGATTGCCTCCGAAAGTTGCCGCGCGAAGCGTAGGTCCCCAGACGCGCGCGCGGCGTCCAGCTCCACCTTGCGGTGCAAGCTCTGGTAATACCTCTGGTACAGCACGAAGTGGATGATGTTCAGCATGCCCCACACCGTGTGCGTCTTCCCCGTCCCGGGCGGGCCTTGCACCAGAGTAAACGGAAACGCGGATTCCCGCCCCGCGGCGGCGTCGACGTCGGTCGCGGTCAGCGCGTTGTCCCCGTCGTAATTCCGCAGCGTGTGCGCCGCCGCCCACTTGATCGCCGCGAGTTGCGGCGCGTTGAACGTCTTCCTCAGAAACCCCGCGAGCTCAGGCTGGGACTCCACTTCGAGCGCGAGCGGCGGCGGCGCCACGTCTCGCGTCTTCGGCATGCGATCCGGCGGCGGCGACAGCATCGCCGCGCGCATCGGCCCGTACAGCCTCGCCGCGAAGTGATGGAGCGCCTCGAACCGCTGCACCGCGCTGTGGAGCTTGCCCGCGGGGGACAGCGTGAACTTTCTTCCGATGCCGGAAACGCTCTTCTCGCGTTCTCTCTTCGCGCCGTCGACGTCGACGGCCGCGGGGGCGATCTCGCCATCCTCTTCTTCCTCGTCGTCTCCTTTTTCGGGCGGACGTTCGAACACGTGCATGGACCGTCCTTTCGCGTCCACGACCTGCCTCTTCGCGCCCTCGAACAGCTCCAAGACGTCGCGTTCGCGCTGTCGATACCTCTCGTGCCACTCCCTCCAGTTCGGACAGCTCGAATCCGTCCGCACGTGCGCCTCGTCGCTTATGAAAAAGTGAAACCTGACGACGCCGTCGCCGTCCTTTTCCTTCGCGTCGACGCTCTCGACGAACCCCGCGCACGCGAGCGGCAGCGACGACCCCTCCGCGTGCCTCGACCACGGATCGCTCTCCTCCACGCGTCGCTCGCACAGCACCGCGACGGAGTTGGACGGGCAGAGCGCGCCTATGGCTTCCGCTTCGCGACGGTTCGCGCACCGAAGCGTCGCGACGCGCCACGCGCCGCTCGTCCCCAGCCCGATAAGCGTGGTCTGAGGGTCGTTCCAACGAGCGAACGTCGGGGTGGAGTTGAAAGGCGTCAGTTGAAGTTGAAAGGCGCCGAGGCGTGTCGGGATTAAAAGCGAGGGACCCTGGGCGGAGAGACACGCCGGCAAAAGTCCTTAAGGATCGGCGTTCACCACGCGAACGGGGTCGTATGGGGACCAGTGTAACCAGAACGCGCCTGATACTGGCGCTTCTCCGCGACGCTCTCCAACCACTCCTTGCGGACTTGCTCTCGCGTCTCCTCCACGAGCGCGGGCTCGAACGCGCGGACGTACTCGCGCGCGTCGGCGAACGACGTGGGTATCTCCGGGAGCTCGCCCTCCTCGGGGCGACGCCAGAGGAGCCATCCGAGCGCGGCGCGGTAGAATCCGTCGACCTCGGAGCCCGAGGAATCCGCGTCGCCCCAGGGCGCGGGCGCGTCGCCGCCGCGCGCGCGCCGGGGCGCTTGTCTTCTGGGGCGCTTCGCCGGCGCGCGGTTCGCGTTCGCCTCCGCCCGGTCGCGCGCTTCCTTCAGCTTCTTCGCCGCCTCGGCCGCGGCGGCGGACAGAGGAGGCATCGCGGCGCGGCTTCGTCCTCGTTCGCGCGGTCGCTCGCTCAGATCTAAAGGTAAGATCTAACTAACAACGACGCGGCCGGGCCGGTCGCTCTCTCGCTCGCGCCGCGGCCGATCGAACGCGCGCGGCGCGCGGCGCGCGTCGTGCTCGCGCGCGCGCGGAGACGACGCGAGGTGCGCGCCTCTCGCGGCCGACGAGTGACGAGGGGGTGCCAAGTTCATGAGCGAGACGGCGTGATGACGCCGTTGTACTGTATGAACAGAACGCGAGCTACTTTCGTACTTACTACAACTACACTCCACAGGTGACGAGTCAGATCTGATAGAACGGGACGAGCGGCGGAGAGCGTCGACGAGATAAGGCGCGTTCTCGACGGAATCTCCTCTTCATTCACATAATCAATCGAGCCACCGCGACATCGCTACGCGTCGACGGCGACCTCTCGAGCGCCCTCGGCGGTCGGTCGACGGACGACGACGGACCGGACGGGGACGGACGGAAAGATGGAAAAAAAATCTCAACAACCGATCCACCCTTGAAACGAAGCGACGAAGAGCGCGTCGGCGATGTCGTCACGTCGATCGCGATCATCACGCCGCCGCGCCCCCCTCGCGCAACTTCTTCCGGTTGCGCTTCGCCGCGGACTTGGACAGCTTATCCCCCGGCGGTCCGCCCGCCGCGGGCGCCGCCGCCGCCGCCGGCGCCGCGGATCGAATCGGAGGCGTCCGCGGCTTAGGGTCGTTCCATAGAGCGAACGTCGGGGTGGAGTTGAAAGGCGTCAGGTGGAGTTGAAAGGCGTCGATGGCGGGGATTGAAACCGAGGGGTGGGCGGAGAGAAGCGCCGGGCAAAGTCCTTAAGGATCGGCGTTCACCACGCGAACGGGGTCGTACGGGGACCAGTGTATAGAACGCACCTTCGCCGGCTCGGGCCCCGCCGCCACCAGCGACCCCACGACGGCGCCCGGGAGCATCTTCCGCGGGGGCGCCTGGCCGCCGCCCGGACGCCCGTTTTGATGCTGCTGCTGCTGCTGCTGCGGCGGAGGCGGCCGTTGTCCTTGTCCTTGTCCTCGTCCGCCGCCGCGACCGCCGCGCGGCGCGGGCGCGCCCGGTCGCTGCCCCGGCCGTCCCCCCGGCTGCGGCATCGCCCGCTGCTGCCCACCCGCCTGCTGTTGCCGCGGCGGCGGCGCCCTGTTCTGGTACTGCGTCGGCAGCGACTGCTGATACGAGTTGTTGACCGGCGGCGCCTGCTGCTGGCCGTACCCTCCGTACGACTGCTGCTGACCGTACTGTCCGTACTGCTGCTGCGGCGGCTGCTGTTGGTACGGCTGCTGCTGGTACTGCTGCTGCTGCTGGTACTGCTGCTGCTGGTACTGCTGCTGCTGCGGCGGCGGTCGCTGCGGCGGCGGCGCGGCGGGTTTCTTCCACTCGTCCGGGTAGTCGTTTTGCTGCGGCGGGCGAGGGGCGCGCGTCGATCGTCGCGCGCGGCGAGGGGCGATATGGGACGGATCGTCGGTCAGAAGCTCGAGAGGGAAGAAGCGGCGAGAAGGAAGACGAAAGAAACTCGGCGGGGTCCGCGCGGTGCCGCGTCAGCGCGCGCGCGAGATCGGCGCGGCGCGGCGCGCGCGTCGGACGCCGCCGCGCGCGCCGCGCGGTCGACGCGCGCGCGCGACGCGCGGACGCGAAATTAAGACGCGCGAGGCGCGCGGTGGCGGCGATCTCGCGCGCGCGTCGCGGCCGACGCGGGTCCGGCGTCGTCGACGCGACGCGGACGATCGATCGGCGCGCGGGATCGCGAGGGAGGAGGATTCGTTCGCGCGCACCGACACCGTGGGCGGCTGCGTCAACAGCGGCCCAGCGAACGGCCGCTGCGGAGGGAACTGGATGTACCCCGACCCGACCACGCGGTTCGGGTTCTGCGACGCGAGGGGAGGGGAAAGAAGCGAAGAAGCGGTCAGGCGGACGTCCCGTCGCGACGGGGAGAGACGACGGACGCGCGCGATCGAGGGGTCGATCGCGCGCGAGGACAAAAAAAGGACCCCTCGACGCGCGCGGAGGCGAGCGGGCGCGGCGATCGATCGCGCGCGCGGGGACCGCGCCGAGCGGGGCGCGCGGACGCACCTCGATCCGCATGGTCATCTCGTCGATCCTCGCCTGTTGGCTCATGATGGTCGTGCGCGCGTGTGTAGCGTTGTGACCCGCGCGCGACGCGGCTCGCGCCCTCGCGCAGGGCACGAGGGCGCGACTCGTCGCGCTCGGCGCGACGATGACGATGACGCTGACGTTCGCGTTCTTCGTCCGGTCCCGTCACGAGTCGCGATTTCCCCCTCCCTCGACGACGCGTCACTCGGCGAGGCGCGCGGACCGCGCGCTCGAGCGCGAAACGCCTCGGGACGGTCGCGGTCGCGTTCGCCGGGCGGCGCGACACGACACGACCGCCGCGGGCGCGGACGTCCGTCGCGGGAGAGGAGGACCCGAGCGGAGCGCGCGTCGGTCGCGGACGCTTCTCGATTTGGATTTCTCGGATCGGTCGATCGATTCGTCCGCGCGCCGCGCGCAGAAGAAGCGGGTGAAGCGCCTCCTCCTCATCCTCTCCCGTCGTCATGGCGAAGAAAGGCAAGAAGAAGAAGGCGGACGACGACGGCGACGGCGACGAGAACGAGCCCAAGGAGCTCCCGTGCCCGCCGCACATGACCCCGGAGTACTTCAAGCAGTCGATGGACCTCGCGGTGCTGTGCGAGGTGGGCGGACGCGCGAACGCCAAGCCCCCCGTGCCGATGCCGCGCGCCGCCGCGCTCGGGCACCTGTGGAGCCACTGCCTGACGAAAGAATCCCCGGTCGGGACGAAGCAGTCCATCATGGACGCGGGAGCGCTCCTCGCCGGCGTCGCGGCCGCGAAGCAGAGCGAGGACGCCGCCGCGCAGGGCGCGGGGATGGGACTCGTGTATTGCTTCGCGCAGGCGCGTTCTCCTTCACACTGGTTCCCATACGACCGCGTCGGCGTCGTGAACGCCGATCCTTAAGGACTTTACTTCCCGGCGTGTCTCTGCGCCCGCAACTCGCTCACAATCCCGACACACCTCGACGCCTTTCAACTCCGCTTCTGACGCCTTTGAACTCCACCCCGATATCATCGCTCGTGTGGATGGACCCTCGACCCTCAGGGCGACGTCGCGATGTGCGAGGCTGTGGCCGCCGCACAGGGGCACCGCGCGGCGCTGGCGTGCCTCAGCTCGCGCACGCGCTCGACGAGCGGGCAGCGGAGCGCGGTGGGGACGCTGCGGAAGCTGGTAGAGTGCGAGAGCACGCGGCGGCAGACGATCAAAGACATCGTCAAGGCGGGATACGACGACGTCGTGGAGGTGGTTCGAGATCCGTTCAACCCGGCGTTTGACGCCAAGGAAGACGCGGTGATCGTTCTCGCAAAGTGCGTCGCGCACGGGTACGGCGACAACGCGAAGAAGAACGGGCCGGACGCGGTGAAGCTGGACGTGTTCAAGCGCTCGCAGGCGCTGGAGTACTGCGTCGATCACGCGACGGACAGGCGCGACGACGGCGCGAATATGAATTTACGAGAAGCCGCGTCCGCGGTGGTGCGGGAGATGTCCGAGCTCGACGAGGTCAAGGACGCCATCTCCACGAGGGAGATCATAAGAGGTCTCGTGCGCGTGATGTGGGAGGAGAAAGAGACCGCGACGCTGCAGTGCCGCGCGAACGCGTGCGCGACCATCTTCAACGTGTGCACGCAGTCGCGGCGAAAGTACGAGGAGGAGATGCGCGCGCACGAGGAAAAGAATAACCCCGCCGCCGCCGCCGCGAGGGCGATGGCGGGCGCGAGCTTGGACGACGACGACGACGACGACGACGACGACAGAGGCAGCGACGGCGGCGGGGGCAGCGACGCGGGAGCTCCTGGCGAGCGAGCCAAAGCGGGCGGCGCGGGCGAGGACCCTGGGGCGGACGCGGCGGCGGCGGCGGCGAGTCCGCTCAAGACCATCGCCGCGCCCGCGAAGCTCGACGCGCTCGCCCTGCCGACGATGAACTCGCGCGCGGAGTCGTCCGTGCTGACGCACAACCTGGGCGAGAGCCTGAACGTGTCCGTCGCGATGATGGTGACGCCGAGCGAAGAAGAGATGCGTCGCATGGAGATGGTGATCGACGAGGGGGGCATTCATCCGCTGGTGATGTTGTGCGCGGGAGCCGCGGGGCTACCGGAGGGGTTCGTCCGCGAGGAGCCGCCAGAGGACCCGGTCCCGGAGGAGGCGGAGCCGACCCCGGAGAAGCCGAAGAAGAAGAAGAAGAAGCTCGCGGACGACGGCGACGGGTTGGTAGAGGAGGAGGAGGAGGACGACGAAGAACAGGGTTCCGGCGACGACGACGACGACGGCGACGGCGACGGCGGGGAAGGGTCCGGCGGCGAGGGCGAAGGCGGCGACGACGGCGAAGGCGGCGGCGACGACGACGGCGAGGGTGGCGACGACGACGGCGAAGGAGGCGACGACGCGGGAGAGACCGAAGACGCGGGCGCGACCGAGGCGGAGGCGGAGGACGACGCCGGCGGCGGCAAGAAGAAGAAGAAGGGAAAGAAAAAAGGCGGCAAAAAGAAGGGCGGCAAGAAGGGAGGAAAGAAGAAAAAAGCCGCGCCGAAGAAACCCACGCTGACGCCCGCGATGATCGAGGCGCGATCCTTCGCCGCCGGGGTCCTGCGACGGATGACGACGCGCGGCGACTGGGCCGCGCGCATCGCGTCGTCCCACGGCGCGTTGACGTTGCTCCTTCCGCTGTTGGAGACGAAAGATTCGCAGACGCGGTGGCACGCGCAGGCGGCGCTGTGGAACATCTCGGGGGACACCGCGAACGTGGAGGCGCTCGCGCAGCACGACGCGCCGTCGTACCTCACGAAGATTGGGCTGAAGAAGCTCGGGAAGGAGAACCAACGACCGGGCGGGGGCGAGGGGAGCGAGGACGGCGAGGGGAGCGAGGGCGGCGGCGGAGGCGGAGAGGAAGCCGACGCCGACGCCGCGGAGGCGTGAAGGACGACGCGATGCCACTACTAGTCCCTACGTACGTCTTGTTGCACCGTTTTACTAACCTTAACCTTAACTCGACGACGAGCTCGAGCTCGAGCTCGAGTCCGAGTCCGAGTCCGAGTCCGAGTCGCTCGAGCTGTCCCGCCGCCTCTTTTTCTTTTTCCTCTTCGAGCTCTTCTTTCTCCCCTTGCCGCTCGACTTCTTCTTGCGGTGGCTCTTCTTGCGCTTCTTCTTCTTGCCGCCGCTCTTCCGCTTCCGCTTCCTCCCTCCCCCGTCGCCGCTGTCGCTGTCGCTGTCGCTGCTCAGGTCCGTGACCGAGTCCTCCGCCGCGTCGTCGTCGTCTTTTAACATCGCGTACTCGTTCTTACACATCGACGTCAGGTGTCCGGTGCCGCCGCACACGCGGCACACGCCGCGGTCGCCCTCCACGACCGCGCCCGCGGCCGAATTCCGCGCGCTCTGCAAACGCGCGAGCGCGACGAGCGCCTCCGTGGGGTGAATGATCGCGTCGTCGCGTTGACGTCTCCTGCCCGTGCCGACGCCCGCGCCGCCGATGCGTCCTGGAACCTTGATCGACGCCTCGATCGCGCTGTTCGTCCCCGCGTCTTTGCTCTGCTGTATGCCGATCAGGTCCGTCCATATCTCGTTCGTGTTGTTCGCGAGCGACGTCCTGGGGTGGGGGCCACGCCATGGGGGGGAAGGGCGAGGGCGCGGGAGGCGAGGGACGCGAGGGACGCGCGCGTCAGACGGGTATTTAAGGCGTGAAAGACCGAACGTTCGAACGATGACGAGACGGAGTGGGCATCCATCCTGGAGTCGCGGGCGTCGATCTCGGTCCCCGCGCGCGCACCTCACGCGGTTCGTCGCCGCTCGGAGCTTCCCGGAGCCTAACGCCATTCCGCGCGGGCGGGCGTCGGCGCGCGTCCGCGGCGGCGGCGCGGGACCGTGACTCGGCGCGTTCGCGCGGCGCGGAGTGGCCGAGCGGCCTCGCGAGAAGGACTGGAAATGTCGCGAGGCCGCGGCCGCTCGCGCGCGCTCGCCGGGGCGCTCGCGATCACGTTCACGTTCAGGGTCGTTCCATGAAGTTCACCGGTCAGTTGAAAGTAGACGCGATCAAGTGTTGAAACCGGTCTATGCTACGAGTATGGGTGAAAAACTTTTGTATAGAACGCACCTGAGTTTGCCGCGGCGCCGATTCTCACGTGAAACCCTCTCCGCGCGCGCGCTCGCCGCACTCGCTCGCGCGCGCACCACGCCGATCGACCGATCCGTCGCGGCGCGACTCTCCGCGGGGACCCCAGGACGCGCGCCCACCCCGCGCTCGATCGAACCCGGTCTTCGCGCGCGTCGATCACGCGCGCGATCGGCCCTCGAGGAAGAAAGAGTTTTCCAGCCGTCGTCGTCGTGTATAAGAATCCGTCGTCATGGCGCCGACGACGGAGCCGAAGCAGCGTTCGCCGTCGATCGTCGTCCAGGAGCTCACGCACGAGAAGATCCGCTTCGCGCTACTGCACACGGACACCTCCGTCGCGAACGCGCTGCGGCGCGTCATCATCGCGGAGGTCCCGACGCTCGCGATCGACCTCGTGGACGTGATCGAGAACACGAGTTGCCTGTGCGACGAGTTCATCGCGCATCGCCTCGGGCTGATCCCTCTGCTGAGCGAGAAGGCGGTGGAGATGGAGTTCCCGTACGACTACGCGGGCGACGACGAGAGCGTGACGGACGTGCACTTCGAGCTGAACACGGGGATATGCGCGAGCGCGGAGACGGTGGACGTGACGTCGAACGATCTCGTGTGCTACGACCCGAGAGTCGCGCCGGTGAATTACCACCCGGGAGAGTCCATCAAGGGTAAAGGCGGCGCGATGGAGTTCGAAGCGCAGGCGGCGGCGCGCGGTCCCGACGACGGACCGGACATCCCCGGCGTCGTGATCGTGAAGTTGCGGAGAGGGCAGCAGATCAACATGCGGTGCGTGGCAAGGAAAGGCGTGGGGCGAGACCACGCGAAGTGGCAGCCCGTCGCGACGGCGACGTATCGGTTCGAGCCCGAGATCACCATCAACGAGGAGCTGATGGCGACGCTCACGGAGGAGGAGAAGATGGCGTTCGTGGAGTCGTCGCCGACGGCGTTGTTCCGCTACGACGAGGCGACGAGGCGCGTCGTCGTCGACGCGCCGGATCAGGCGCGTTCTGTTACCGCACCGGTCCCCATACGACCGCGTTCGCGTCGCGCGCGCCGTTTCTGCTGAAGGACTTTGCCCGTCGTTTCTCTCCGCCCAGGGTCCCTCGCTTTCAATCCCTCCCGACACGCCGCGACGCCTTTCAACTCCGCTTCTGACGCCTTTCAACTCCACCCACCCCGACGTTCGCTCGACCCTCAGTACGGGTACGACGGCGAGTGTCTGAAGAAGGCGGAGGAACTCGGGAAGCCGGGACTGGTGGACATCCGCGCCAAGGAGGACGCGTTTCACTTCACGGTGGAGTCCACGGGCGCGCTGCGACCGGAGGAGATCGTCGTGAACGCGCTGAAGGTTTTGGAGCGGAAGATGGAGGTGACGCGGGGGGAGCTGGACATCTTGGAGCGCGAGCAGGACGAGCAGGTCGCGATGTGATCGAAGGATCGTCGAGAATTCTTTTATCGTGATTAAAGGAGTCTGGTCACACAGCTGTCGCGCGCGCCAACGCCCGCGAGATCGCGCCGCGTCACAACGGCCTGAACTTGCGGCTCGCCTTGAGCTTCGCGACCCTCTCCTTGTCCACCTCGAACTTCTGCTTCAGCTCGAACAGCTCGCCTCGGCGCTTCTCGCGCTGTTGAAACCGGTAGAAGTTCTCCCTCGGCGTCGGCCCCGCCGTTCGCCTCGCGTCCGCGGTCGCCGCTCGGATCCCGCCCACCGCGGTGCCCTCATCATCCGTCGTCTTCCTCCTTCCTCGCTTCGCCTCCACGACGGTCCACCCGTCGTCTCCCTCCCCGGCAGCCTTCGCCGCGGCCTCCTTCCTCGCCTCCTCCGCCTCGAACGCCTCGAACCACTCGTCTATCCGTCTCCCCAACGCCTCAGGGTCGTTCCATACGAGCGAACGTTGGGGTGGAGTTGAAAGGCGTCAGTTGAAGTTGAAAGACGCCGAGGGCGGGTATTGAAACCGTGGGGTGGGCGGAGAGAGACGCCGGGCAAAGTCCTTAAGGAATGGCGTTCACCACGCGAACGCGGTCGTATGGGGACCAGTGTATAGAACGCACCTCGCTCCCCGGCCGCGCGTGTCGATGATGTCCGACCCACTTCTCCAGGCCGATCGACGTCGGCGCCAGCGACGCGGGCGGGTCGAGCGCGTCGCCCCCGCGGACGCTCGCCGCGAGCGCCTTCTTCGCGCCGCTCGCGGACGCGAAGCGCACCAGGCCGCCCGCGACGTCGGGCGCGGCGTCCAAGGTCACGAGCGACGTCTCCTCGACCGCGCCAAAGTTTTCCTCGAAGAGCTCTCGGAGATGCGCGCGCGTCCATCCGAGGGGGATCGCCGCGACGAACAGCGCGGTGCCCTCCGTGGCGCCCTCCGCGGCGTTCGCGGACGGGACGCGCACGAAGAGGTGGCGCGTGAACGCGCTGCCGAAGTCGAGGCGGACGGGGAGCGGGCGCCACCCGTGCGCGTCGCCGTCGGATCGCTTCTTCGCGCTCGATTTCGATTTCTTCGCATTCTTCTTCGCCTTCTTCCCCGACGACGGCGTCGCGTCCGCGTCCGACGCCGCGCGTCGCTTGCTCCCGCGCGCCGTCGCCGCCGCGGCCTTCGCCATCGCTCTCGACGCGGCGCGCGGGCGACCTGCTTTCGCGCGCGCGGCGTCCCGCGGAATGGCGCGCGACGAGCGAAACCGCGGCGCGACGCGCGCCGTCGTTGAGTTTCGGAGTCGGCGGCGGCGGCGGCTGACGAGATTATTCTGACTTCTGTTCGTCGCTCGCCGCCGCCCCGACGTCCACAGCGACGCGCGCGGGGCAGGGCGCCGCGAACCGCGCATCACACCCGACCGCGGCGGGCGCGCGCGTCGACGCGATGGCGCACTATCGATTCAATAACCTTCTCGGCGCGCCGTACCGCGGCGGGAACCTGTGCCTGCGCGGGCACCATCTCATCAGCAGCGTCGGGAACCGCGTCTCCGAGGTGGACCTACAGCTGTCGTCGTCCACGACGCTGCCGTGCGAGAACTTGACGGAGATCAGATGCGTCGCGGTGTCGCCGTCGGGGCATCATATGCTGTCGTTCGACACGGACGGGCGCGCGATCCTCGTGAACGTTCGGTGCGTCCTCGCCCGTCACTCATTGCGCGCTCGCGCGACGACGCGATTTCCCATCCCTCGTTCGGATGCGCCGCCGCTCCCGCGTCCCCGCGCCGCGATGCCGATGACGAAAAGCAATAAAAGTTAATTCGTTGTTGAGAACTGATCGACGCGAGTCGTTGAGGACGACGACTTGACGAGGCATCGCGCGGCGGGGAGGAAGGACGTCTCGTTCGCGTCGTTCGTTCGTTCGCGTCGTCGTTCGCATCGAATTCCTCCAACCGTCCAGTCTCTCACCTCCCACGCCTCTCGTCGGTCGGTCGTCGCAGAAAACGCGTCACGCTGCACCACATGAACTTCAAGGGCAAAGTCACCGCGTGCGAGTTCTCCCCGTGCGGCAAATCCTTCGCCGTCCTCGTCGGAAAGCTCGTCCAGATCTGGGCGACGCCGACGATGCTCAAAGAGTTCGCGCCGTTCCGTCTCCTTCGCACGTACGGCGGCATGTACGACGACGCGACGTGCCTCGCGTGGTCCGGCGACAGCCAGTGGATCATCGTTGGCGGGAAGGACCTCACGGCGAGGATATACAGCGCGAATCATCTCGACGGGTACGCGCCGCCGACGCTGAGCGGCCACCGCGAGCCGCTGGTGGCCGTCGCGTTCTGCGCGCAACTCGACGGGTTCTCGTGCTACACGATATCCGAGGACGGCGCTCTGTTCGAGTGGCAGCTGCTGGACGACGAAGACGAAGACGAAGCCGATGCGAACGGTAGTAATAAGAGTAAGCGAAGGAAGAAAGGCGAAGCGGCGGCGGCGGCGAAGAAGAAGAAACCGAAAGGGCGGCGGTGGCGTCTCCGCGGAAAACATTTTTTCCACATGCCGAATAAGCTCTCTTGCGCGCGGTACCACGCGAGGAGCGGGATGCTGTGCGCCGGGTTCGCGCACGGCGTCTTCACGCTCCACAGGCTCGCGACCAGCGAGTTCAACCACCTCCAGACGCTCTCCATATCCACGCAGAAGGTGACGTCGTGCGAGTGGAACGAGACCGGGGAGTGGATCGCGCTCGGCTGCGCCAAGTTGGGACAACTGCTCGTCTGGGAGTGGCAGTCGGAGACGTACGTGTACAAGCAGCAGGGGCACTACTACGACGTGAACGCGTGCGCGTACTCCCCCGACGGCGCGTTGATCGCGACGGCGTCGGACGACAACACCGTGAAGGTGTGGTCCGCGGCCACGGGGAGCTGTTTCGTGACGTTCGACGAGCACTCGGGGCCGGTGGGCGCGGTGTGTTTTTTGCCGTCGGGGCACGCGGTGCTCTCGGCGTCGATGGACGGGACCGTGCGCGCGTTCGACCTGATGCGGTACCGGAACTTCAAGACGCTGACGTCGCCGGACCCGTGCCAGTTCGTCTCGCTGGCCGTGGATCCCTCGGGGGAGATCGTGTGCGCGGGTGCGCGCGCGCGAAACGCGCCCGAGACTTTTCTTCGTTGGATCTTTTCTCTCGGTTTCGTTTTCGTTTTTCGTTTCCTCGACTCGGACTCGACGCGTCGCCGCGCGCGGATGGGACAGGATGATTGTTACGAAATCCAATGCTGATGTCCAGTGAGGATCAAAATCAACATACGAGCTTTTTAAATCTGATCTCCATCCGCGGCGGCGGCGGCGGCGGCGGCCAGGACGCGAACGCCCCGCATTCCCCTTCCCCCCCTCCGCTTCCGCTTCGCTCGCTGACCCCGCGCCCCCTCCTCTCTGTACTCTCGTCGCAGGTTCCTTGGACACGTTCCAGATCCACATCTGGTCGCTCAAGACCGGTCGGCTCCTGGACATCTTCGCCGGGCACCAAGGCCCCGTGAACGCGCTGTGCTTCTCCCCCGAGAGCCCGCTCCTCGCGTCCGGGTCCTGGGACAAGACAGTCAGGCTCTGGGACGTCTACGACGGCCGAGGTCAGACGGACGTTCTCCAGCACGCGCACGACGTCCTCGCCGTCGCGTTCCGCCCCGACGGCAAGCAGCTCGCGGCCGCGACGCTGGACGGGCAGATCTTTCTGTGGAAACCGGACGACGCGCGGTTGGAGGGCACGATCGAGGGCAGGAGAGACATGGCGGGCGGAAAGACAATCGGCGACTTGCGCTCGGGCGCCAACGTAAACGCCGGCCGCGCGTTCAAGACGCTCGCGTACAGCGCCGACGGCGCGCTGCTCATGGCGGGAGGGAACGGCAAGAGCGTGTGCATGTACGACGTCGAGGGGACGTCGCTGCTGAGGAAGTTTTCGCTGTCGAAGAGCAAAGCCATGGACGGGACGATCGAGCGGTTGGACTCGAGCAGAGTCACGGACGCCGGGCCGCTGGACCTGTTACCCGACGACGACGACGACGACGACGACGACGACGACGCGAACGACATCCCCGGCGCGCGCGCCCACGCCGCGGGATCCTCCAACGCGAACAACGGCAAGAAGAAGCGCAAGACGATCCGATGCAAGCACGTCGCGTTCGCGCCCACCGGCCAAGGATGGGCCGCGTCCACGACGGAGGGCGTGATGGTCTTCGCCAAGGACGCGGGCGCCGCGTTCGATCCGACCGACCTCGGCGAGGACGTGACCCCCGCCGCCGCGCGCCGCGCGCTGAGACACGGCGACGCGCGCGTCGCGCTGCTCATGGCGCTGCGTCTGAGAGGCGCGGAGGAGGACGAGGCGCTCGTCCGGGAGGTGCTGGAGAAGACTCCGCCGGACGCCGTCGCCGGCGCGCTTCGGGATTTTCCACCCGCGTTGCTTTCGCCGCTGATCGAGTCGATCGCGGCGAGGGCGACGCGAGGGCCGCACGCGCAGCTGATGCTGCGGTGGGCGAGGGAGCTGTGCGTCGCGCACGGGCGGGCGATCCACGCGGCCGCGCACGGGGGGATGGTGGGGGCGCTGGTGGGCGCGGGCGGCGGCGGCGGGGGAGGGGGGGGGAGCGAGCAGTTGTTGCCGGCGCTGAGGAGGTTGTCGAAGGCGTTCGCGGCGATGCACGAGGACTTGGCCGCGACCGCGGAGGCGAGCGTGTTCTTGTTGGATTACGTGTGCGCGGCACCGCCGCCGATGCAGGCGGGGGCGTGATGTTGAGGTTTCGTAGTAGATGAAATGAAATCGTCATTCGTCACGTCGTCGTCGAACGCTTTGGTCTAATCGAATAGATCAAAGTCGAGCGAGTTGTCGTCATCGCTGTCGTCATCGCTGTCTTCGTCGCTGGAAATGTCGTACTCCTCTTCGCTGTCGAGATATCCAAAGTCGCTATCTTCTTCTATCACTTCGTAGTAGATTCTGCTTTCTCCTAAATTTGCCAGGATGCACCCGTTCGTCAGTACCCACGCGAGCAACTCCCGTTTGTTTTCGGTTCTCAAACTGTCCACGGCGTAGTGAAGAATCCTGTGATCCCACGGGCATCCGTGTTCTCGTGCCCACTTCAACACGTGTAAGTTACACTGATGTGTGGCGTACGCACACGTATCCTCGTTCCAATCGCACCCACGCGATCGTAAGAACTTCAACACCTCTAGGTTCCCGTGATACGCGGCGTGAGAACATGCTCTGTAGTTAAAGACTGCGCCGTTGTCGAGTGCGTATTTCAGAACCTCGATGCGTTCGTCCTCGGAGACTTCTAATGATGAGCATCCTGCTGCGAAAGCGCAGCACGTCCAGTTCCACGGTTTACCGTGCTCGTGTAACCATCTGAGCACCTCAAGATTACCTCGCCCGGCTGCCGCCGTGCAAGCCCAAAAAGAGAAAGGATACCCCGCGTTGTGGAACCACTTCAAAGCTTCAAAGTCGTCGATTTCGGCAGCGTGCTTGGCAGCATTCGCAGTCCAAGGGCATCCGTTTGCGCGTAAATATTCAAACATCTCGATTTTTGTTGTTCCATCCACGATGACTATGTCTTTCGGATTCGGATGCCACTTCGACGAAACCCCTCCGAAAGTATCACGACTCCACGGGCACCCACGCTCGCGAAGCCACGTCAACATTTCGATATCCCGGCGGCAAGCGGCTCTTTCGGTTGCGCCCCAGATATCGATTCTACCCCACGGACACCCGTGTTCGCGCGCCCACGTCATCATTTCGATACCACCGCTCGACAACTCTGCAATCATCTGGCACGAACTGTCATCCCAAGGGCAGCCGTTCAACACCGCCCATTTTAGAACTTCGACACTCTTTCCGCTGATGGCGTCGTTTACGGTTCGCGCACTCCATTCGCAACCGTGTTCCCGCGCCCACTGCAACATGTCTAGGGAGCCCGCTTTCGCCGAACCGCTGCACGTCGAAGCGTCCCACGGACATCCATTCGCACGCAGCCATTTCAACACCTCGAAGTGCCCGCCCTCAGCAGATAAGGCGCAGGATCTAGCGCTCCAAGGACACTTCCCGTCGTTCGTATTCGTGAGCGCCCCCGGGTGCGTCTTCGCTGTCCGTAGCCACTTCAAGACTTCGAGACGGCCGTGCCCGGCGGCGTTGGATGTAGCTCCCGCGCAGATAGGACAACTGTTCTCCCATGCCCACTGCAAGACCTCGAGATTTCCGCTTCCCGCGGCGAGGCTGGTTAAGTGCTCGTCCCACTCCAGCCCGAGGGACTCTTTCGCCCACCGCAGCCTCTCGACGGAGTGAACGAAGTTCTCCTTGTTCATGTACCTGAGCCTGAGCCTGCGCCGGGCGCGCTTCGCGAGATTCAAACACCCGCCGCTCGTCCGCGCGAACACCGCGACCTCGGTGTCGTCCAGCGTCGCGAAGACGCCGTTCGCGAGGACTTCGAACGGGAGCCGCCCTAGGAGACCCAAGCCTTCGCCCCAAGCCTTGGATCCAAGCCTTCGCCCCAAGCCTTCGAACGGGAGCTGGTTCGCGTCCGTCATGACGCCGCGCGGGTTCGCCGTCGCGCGCGATGTAGAGTCCGCGCGGTGCGATCCGACGCGATCGAGGCGCGCTCGTCGTCGCGCGCGCTCGGGAAGTGGCGCGCCCCGCCGCCGTCGTGGCTTCTTCCCGCCTGTTCGAAAAAGTCTGGAAAAAGTCCGCCGTGGAGAAAAAAAACTTCAGTGTTATTCCACGCCGCGCGGCAGCATGGCGTCCCTCCTCCGCGCGTCGTCGTTCGCGCCCTCCATCTCCGTCCCGACGCGCCGCGACCGCCGCCGCCCCCGCGCGCGTGCCCACGCGCCGCCATCCCGCGCGTCGTTCAGCGACGACCCGAAGATGTTCGTCCCCGCGGGCGCGTTCGGGGGCGAGACGCCCGAGAAGAAGGCATCGCGACTCCTGACCGCGCTGTTCACCTACGTCGCGACGTGGATCGTGATCGACCAGACCGAGACCGCGGCGCCGAAGATCAGCACGAGCAACGGCGCGGACGGCGTCGACGACGCGGACTCGAACGAGGGCACGAGAGAGGCGGCGCGGGTGACGAACGTGCACGCGTTCCTGCTCGATTTTCTCGAGGCCAACCCGGTGAAGGACGGCGACGCGTTTTTAGAGAAGCTCACCGCGGCGGACCCCTCGATCGCGCGGCGGGTCATGGACGTGAGGACCGCGTACGCGGGCGGGGATTTCGAGTGGGACATATGCCGCGGGTTGGTGATGCAAAACATGGAGAAGAGCAACGCGGAGATTCAGCGCGGGTTTCTCGACGGGATGATGACGGCGACGGCGACCGCCGCGGAGGGCGAGCCGGAGGCGTCGTAGGCGACGAGATAGGTGACGAGATAGGTCGTCTCGGTAACGTCCCGCGTCGACCCGTTTCGTTTGGTAGCGTTCGTCGTAGGGGTAACGTGTATTTTTTTGTAGTATCAGCGTACTAGCGTACTCTTCTAAGCGGCGGCGAGAACTCGCACTCGTCGTCAGGTCAGCGCCTCCAGTTCCCAGCCTTGAGGGAGACCATCCGCTCCGTGGGATCGCGTTGGTCCTCCTTCGGATCCTTCTTAAACTTCCCGCCGCCGCGCTTCGCGAAGTCGCCCTCCGCGCCCCGTCGCGTGGAGAAGTTCGAGTAGCTCTCCTGCCGGCGCCGCCCGCCGCCGTCGCGGCCGTCGCGGTCGCCTCTCCCGCGACCACCGCCTCTCCCGCCTCTTCCGCCGCGGCCCCGCCCGCCGCGACCGCCGCCGCCGTCGTCTTCCCACTCCCCGCCCGCGCCGCGGCCGCCTCTCCCGCCGCGGCCGCCGCGACCGCCGCGTCGCCCGCCGTCGCCGCCGCCGTCGTCGTCGTAATCGAACAGCTGCGCGCCGCCGGTGCCGACGTGCAGCTCGAGCGCGCGCTCGTTCGCGTCGAGTAGCACCGCGCACTTCTCCGCGAACGTCATCGCGAGCGACTGAAGACGGGTGGGCTCCGCGTGCGACATCACGACGGAGTTGGTCACCGCGTCGCACATCCCCCGCAGCTCCTCGTTGATGATCATTCGGCTCACGATGGAGTGCGCGGACTTCTGGTCGAGGTCGAACATATTGCCGATGACGTCCATGGACACGGAGTTGTACTGCGCCGCGAACTGGAACAGGTACGTTCGCATCGCCTCCTCCTTGAGGCGGTTAACAACCTTTTCGAGCACGGGCGCGGCGTCGCCGGGAAGGAGCTTCCACGCCTCCAACCCGAGGATGATATCCTTCGCGTGCGACCACCGCCCGTCGAGCAGGAACCTGACCGCGGCCATGACGTTATCCCGAACGTTCTCCGGCGGGCCGTTGAACGTCTGCCGCTCGTAGTTATCGCAGATTCGCGTGAACGGCTTATTCGTCGACCGCGCCCGCCGCGTGGACGTTTGCGTCATGTACGGCACCTCCGCGAGCGTGGACGTCACGAGGTGCACCGACTCCAAGAGCTCGAGGTTGATGTGCATGTGGAACGGCATCTGACGACGGCGTTCGAGCTTCTCTTGCTCGATGGAGCGCTCGTGGAAGCGGGACTGCGTGACGCCCTGCGCGAGGAGCTCGCGGACGCGGCCGCCTTGGTACATCTCGCCGAGGCACGACTGCGCCTCGGCGAATAACCCGCCGCGGAACGCGGCGAGGCCGAGCTGCGCCATCGCGCGGTTGAACAAGATCTGCGTCGAGATGTCCATGTGCGAGATGTTCTCTTGCAGGTGCGACATGAGCATGAGGTCCCGGCCGGCGCGGAAGTCGCCGACGAGGCCCTTCTGAAAAATCTCGCACAGCATCGCGCGCGCTTTGCTTCGCGTGTCGCCGTCTTTGTAAATAGTCAGCGACAGCTTCTTGAGCGTCTCCGGAAGCGACGGCGCGGGGAACCTGAACCCGGCGGGGTACGGAATCTCCTGCGCCTCCTTCGCCTCCGCCTGGTCCGCGTCCTCGTCGTCGAGGTACTCCTCGTCCTCCTCCTCCGCCTGCTTATCGCGGATCCTCTTCGCCTCCTCCTTCGCCTTGGCCGCCGCCGCCGCGGCGACGGCGTCCGCGGCGAGCTTCGCCTCGAGCGCGTCCGCGTCTTCGAGCTTCGCGGTCGCGAACTTCCTCAGCGCCTCGTACACGGGCTCGGGCTTGTAGTACAGGTGCTCGAGCAGACGAAGCGACAGCTTGCAGTGAATCTCCGTCGCGTCGTCGCGGTTCTCGTAGTACCGCACGACGGCGGCGCAGAGGACGATGAAGAGCGACTCGTCTTGCATCCTGAACAGGTACTCCTTGCTGTGCGGATCGATCGACTGCATCGACTTGAAGTACTCGTCGTCCAGACGCTCGGTGAACGCGCACAGAGACCCCCAGAGCTGCACGGGCGCGCCCGCGACGATGTCCTCCGGCGGAGGCTTGGGCTGGGGCTCGACGTCCTCCGTGAGCGTGATCTGTTTATTCTCCGAGAGGAGCTTGTCGATCCTGAGGAGGTTGTTCACGCACCGCTTCCAGATCGGGATCGGCATGTGCGCGGACATGCTCCCGGAGATGTCGAACTGCGCGCTGATGAGCATGATGAGCGACTCGATCTCCTGCGACGCGCACGTGGAGACGGTGGCCAGGTAGGCGAGGTTTTCCGCGTTTTCGTGACGATCCGTCCCCTTCTTCCCGCGGCTGGCGATGATGTCCTTGAGCTTCTTGTCCACCATCTCGTACGTGATCTTCTCCTTCGGCGCGGTCATGACGTCGAGCTCCTTCGGCGGCTGCGCCGCCGCGGCCGCCGCCGCGCCCTTGCCCTTGGTCTTCCCGCCCTTCCCGACCGTCTCGAAGCCGTCGTCGGCGTCGGCGGATTGCTTATTCTCCTTCTCGTCGTCGTCGTCATCCGCGTCCGAGTCCGAGTCGCTCTCCGGCTCGCTCTCGTCCTCGTCCGTGGACTCCATCTTCTCGTGCGCGGCTCGGATCCCCGCCTCCACGGTGGGGTCGTCGCGCTGGTGTTTCTTCAAGCGTTGCCGCATCGCGTTGAACGCCTTGGCGTTGGTGGAGGACATCTTCTTGATCGCGGGCTTGTTTGCGAACGTCGCCTCGATCGCGTCCTCCAACGTCGCGAGCGCGCGGTAGTAGAACTTCGGGACGCCGCCGCCGACCTCGTTTTGCAAGCGCATGACCCTCTCGAGCTGCTTGTTCAGTTTGTCGAACAGCGTCTGCAGCGAGATCCAGTCGTTGTTTTTGATCTTGTTTCGCATCTCGTCCGCGATGGCGCGCGCCTCGATGAAGCGCTTGTCCTTGGCGCTTCGCACGACGCGGACGCCCTCATCGGAGGAGGAGTCCGAGGACCCGGCCTGGAGGTACTTGGACGGCCCCGCGTCCGACTCCGAGGACGAGGACGACCCGGAGGACGAGGACCCGGAGGACGAGGACCCGGACCCGTTTGACGAGGAGGAGGAGGACTCCGATCCGCTGTCCGATCCGCTATCGGAGCTGTCGCCGCCCCAGAACTTGGACGCCTGAAGCGTTTAGGGTTGAGAGGAAGGGACGGGAGGGAGGGAGGGTCAGCGAATCGTTCGCGCGGGGTGGGAGGGACCCGCGAACGGCCGCCGTCGAGCGACGCCACTCGCGCCGGCGACGCGGCGCGAGAGACAGACACAGATTATTATCGTCGATCGATCGTCGTAGGGTTTGGGCGCGAGCGTCCGCGGCGCGATCGGCGCGCCGCGAGACGTAGCGCGCCGATCGCGACCGCGCGGGAGGGATCGTCGACGCACCATGGCGGGCCCTTAGTTCGGTGGTATCGCGTCGCGGCCGGCCTGCGCGTGCGAGGCGCCGCGGAAAGAGGTCGATCGCGGCGGCGGCGGGAGTCAGTCGTCTCGTCCGAGCACTGCCGGAGCGCAGCGAGGCCGACCGACCGGATCATCACGCCGCCGGCGCGGCGCCGGCGCCGGCGCCGACTCCGCTCTCGTTGTTGCTCAGTCGTGCGGCGGCGCCAATCGACGACCGCGCGAGGGCCGAGGGGCGACGCGCAGACCGAGCGGCGCGCACCGGTCGATCGCGCGGCGCGGAAGCGGCGTCGGAGGCGTCCCCGGACGCGCGCGCGCGCGTCTCGGCGGCGTCGGCGTCGGCGTCGGCGTCGGCGTCGGCGTCGGCGTCCGCGATGCCGCCAAAGTCTGGTGGAGGCGCGAAGAAGGGCAAGGCGGCGAAGCAGGTGACGAACAAGCGCCGCAGGGGGTTCGCGGACCCGGACCTGAAGACGAGCAAGAAGCAAGCGCGCAAGGACGACGCCAAGTTCGTCGCCGCGAAGTTTGGAAACTTCGCGAGCGAGGCGCGGAAGCGCGGCGGCGGCGACGACGGCGATTTCGATGGCGACGCGTCGTCGTCGTCCGACGACGACGACGCGCGCGCGGCGCTCGGACGCAAACCGCCCAAGCAGCGCGCGTTCGCGTTCAAAAACTTCGCGCGCAGGGTCGCGGAGGTGGACGTCGACGTCCACAGAGCCGCGGGGGAGCTGCGCGCGGCGCCGCTGCACGGGAGCTCGTGCTTCTTCCAGGAGGCGCTCGCGCAGTGGGCGGAGCTCTGCTGCGGCGCGGATTTCTCAGCCTTCTCCGCGGAGGCCTCCCCGCGCGCGCACTCGCTCGCGATGCTCGTGCTGCACCAGGACGAGGTCGTCGAGAAGTTGCTGAGCAGGCTCACGCACGAGGCGAAGCACTCGCTGGAGGCGCTGCTCGCGTGCTTGGCCGCGCTGGCGCGCGACCTCCGCTCGGATTTCATTCCGCATCTCTCCGCGGTTACGAATCGACTCGCCCGGCTGTGCCGCACGGGCGTCGAGCGAGAGCCGGAGCTCCTAGAGCACGTCTTCGCGTGCCTCGCGAAGATCTTGAAGTGGATGCAGCGACAGCTCGCGACGGACTTGCCGAGGGCGTTGGACCTCACGCGGCAGTTGCGGCGGCACAGGAGCGCGCACGTGCGGCTGTTCGCCGCGCAGGCGCGTTCTCCTTCACACTGGTCCCCATACGACCCCGTTCGCGTGGTGAACGCCGATTATTAAGGACTTTTCTCGGCGTGTCTCTCCGCCCAGGGTCCCACGGTTTCAATCCCCGCCCTCGGAACCTTTCAACTCCGCTTCTGACGCCTTTCAACTCCACCCCGACGTTCGCTCGTAGGCGACTGCGTTTTTGTTTCGCGCCGCGCCCGACGCGGCGTGTCGACGCGGGGTGGACGCGCTTCTGGACGAGGCGACGTCGTCGTCGGCGGAGGTTTTGGTCGACGTGGACGTCGACGTCGAGGAGGGTGCCGAGGAGGGTGCCGAGGAGGGTGATAACATGGATGGTGACGTGGCGACGAAGACGACGAAGACGATGAAGACGACGACGACGACGACGCGGCGGGACGTCACGGCGAAGGAAATCGAAAACAACGTCGACGCCGCCGGGCATCTGCTCGCGGAGAGCATGAAAGGCGCCGCGCACGGGCTGCACTCCAGGGCGCCGCGCGTGCTTCGACGCGTCCTTCGTCCGTCCGCGCGCGTCCTGCGCAGAGACGGCGAAACCGACGCTGACGTGGCGTTATCGAGAGCGTACGACGTCGCGGAGAAGACGATCGACGCGTTGGCGAAGCACACGAGACGCGGGAAGTGCGCGGCGATGTGGTCGCGCGCGTTGAGAGCGGCGAGGCGGGCGTGCGCGGCGGTCAAGGCGAAGGGAGAGGACGGCGACGACGCCTCCGGCGACGAGAGCTCCGACGACGACGACGAAGAAGAAGAAGACGACGAAGAAGAAGAAGAAGAAGAGGACGCCGCGGCGACGACGACGCGCGCGGCGAGGAGTCTGAGCGTCGTCGCCGCCGCCGTCGAGGCGTACCGCGGCGCGAGGGTCGAGGACTACGACCCCATCTTCGCGCTGCTGACGACGTCCGCGCTCCCCGCGCTCGAGCGCGCTTCGAAGCGCGCGTCCACGTCGGCGTCCACGTCGGCGTCCACGTGGCAAGCGCTCGCCGAGGGCGTCCACCGCGTGTGCCTGGCGCTCGTCGACGCGCATAATAAAATCGCCGGCGCGAGTCGAGGCCCGAGCGCGGTGGGCGCGGCGGCGGGACGCTGGGGAAGCGCGGTGAGCAAGGCGCCGAATCGCGCGACGTTCCATTTCTTAGGCGCGCTGCGAGCGAGGGCGATGGACGGCGAGCCCGCGGCGGCGGCGGCGTTGTACGCGCTGCTCCCCGCGGCGGCGCCGGCGCTGACGAAGACGCTCAACGCCGGCTGGGATGATTTTGATTCGCGAAGGCGGTTGACGAACGCCGCGTCTTCGGACGCGAACGATTTCGCGTCCGAGGAAGAGCTCGTGGACGCCGACGCCGCCGCCGCGCTCCTCGGGGACGTGTGCGACGTCCTGCGCGAGGCTTACGGCGACGACGACGCGGCGATGATCAGGGACGCCGCGCCCGACGCCGCGGCGGAGGTAAGAGCGCGATGCCGCGGCGGCGGCGGCGGCGGCGGCGGCGCGGAGCACGCCGCCGTTCCCGCGCGGCGACGGTGGGCGCTCCTGCGCGTGCTGCGTCACTGTGCGGACGCGGCGGAGACGCGCGCGGCGACGAACGACGCGCTGACGTGGTCGCTGGACGTCCTCGAGCGCGACGACGACGACGCGGAGGACGGGCGCGGGGACGGGAACGCGCCGCAAAACGCGTACGCCGCGGGTGGGAAGGACGACGCGGCGGCGGTGCTCGCGGCGGCGATGCGCGCCAGAGCCGCGCGTTTTCGCGCGACCGCGAGCGCCGTGACGCAGGAAGAAGAAGACGCGTTCCCTCGCGACGCCGCGCTCGCCGTGCGCGCGGCGTCCGCGGCGATGACGTGCCCCGGCGTCCTCGACGCCGCCGCCGAGCTTCTCGACGCGGCGCGCGACGGCGACGGCGACGGCGACGAATCTCCTCTTCCCGTGAGCGCGCTCGCGACGACGCGCGCGCACTCCGCCACGCTCGACGCGCCGTCGCGGCACCTGCGCGTGGCGACGCTGCGGTACCTCTCCGCGATCTCGCGGTACGCGGCAGGAAGCGGCGGCGGCGGGAGCGGCGGCGGCGGCGGCGACGACGACGACGACGACGACGCGCGTTCCGTGAACGACGCGCCGTCGAGCGTGTCTCAGATGTTGAGACGCTGGCTCGAGATCAACGCGCGCGACGCGCACGACGTGAGCGCCAAGGGCGGGAACGTGATGGAGTACGCGAAGCGCTCGCAAGTCTCCGTGGCGGCGATGACGCGCGCGGTCGACGCGGGCGTGTGCGACGGCGACGACGGCGACGACGGCGACGACGGCGACGGAATCTCTTCCGTCGCCGCCGTCGCGATGACGAAATGCGCCGCCGGCGCGTTGCACGTCCGCCTCGCGACGCTGTGGCCGGAGGTGATCAAGCTGACGGCCGCGCTCACGACGCGGACGCGGACGCACGCGGCGGCGTGGACGGTGGTGTTCGGCGACCTCACGGAGACCATGCGCGGGTGTTTGGACGCGCACGACGCCGCGGCGGCGCGAGCGGCTGAGGCGAAGAAAACGAAAACGAAAACGGGCGGCGAACGCGGCGGCAAGCGCGCGGCGTGGGACGATTTCGAAGGCGGCGACGGTTCCGGTTCGAACGCCACCACCGAGGCCGCGGCGACGCTTCAGAGACGCATGGCCCTCGACACGGTGCCCGTGGAGCAAGGCGTCGAGCGGTGGGCGCGATTAGGGCTCCTCCTGCGCTGCGTCGCGGCGTCGCCGTCGGCGGCGAGCCGGCACCCGCTCCCGATCGCGCGTCTCTTCCTCGCGTACAACGCGCCGAAACCCGACGGCACGCCGCGCGCGGGGAAGGCGTGGCGGCAGGGCCTGCGCGAGTGGCTCAAGCTCCTGCTGGACGCGCTGAACGGCGGGAAGCCGCTGAAGGCGTTGGAGCGCGGCGTCGGCGACGCGACGCGCGCGGTGCTCGAGCGGACCGTCTCCGCGGATGAGCCGGACCTCGCGTCGCTCGCGGTGAGATGCCTCGCGAGCTGGCGCTTGCCGCACCTCACCCCGGATTTGGCGTCGCGGCTCGTGAGGTTGACGTCTTTGGACACCGTGAAGGACGAGCTCACGTCGTTGAAGCTCGACGAGCCTCAGGACGGAGGGGGCGGGAACGACTCGGCGGCGGCGGCGGCGGTGCCGCCAGAGCACCGTCCCGCGTTCGCGAAGCTCGTCGTGAGGTGCCTGCTCCCGCGTTTAAAGCGACGGAGCGGGAGACACGCGCCGCTGCGCGCGGCCGCGCTCGCGTGGATCGGGCGGTTAGACCCCGCGGAGATCGTCCCTCTCGTGTATTCCGTGATCGCTCCGCTCGAGCCCGTCGCGGCGCGACGACGTCCGGACGCGGGACCGGGACCGGCATCGACCGACGTCGAACTCGATCTCGTTCTCGATCTCGATCTGTTCCCGGCCGCGTCGACGCCGTGGCAGGACGCGCTCGTCGCGACCGCGGCGGGCGACGCCGTCTCCCGCGCGGGATGGCGCGCGCTCGTCGCGGACGCGAACGTCGGCGCGCTCGCGCGCGACGGCAGCCGCCGACCCGCGGGTTTCCTGCGCGCCGCCGGCGACCTCCTGAGCGCGGCTGGGGAGCACGCGAAGACGTATTTGGATCCGCTGCTCGCGATCGCGCTGGAGCTGTTGCGAGAGGCGTCGGAGACGTGCGAGCGCGCGGCGGCGGCGCGAGCGGCGGCCGCGGCGGCGGGGGCGGCGACGGAAGAGGAAAAGGAGGAGGAAGGAGACGAGGCGCCCGAGCTCGACGCGGAGGAGGAGGAGGAGGAGGAGGAGGTGGACGACGACGACGCGAAACCGCCGAAGCGGCGCGCGACGTCCACGTCGGCGTCCACGTCGCTCCGCGACGCGCGAGAGATCCGCGTCCTCGCCGTGCGCTTCCTCGCCGCGGCGTTCGCGCGTCACCCGTCGTTCGACTACTCGACGTACTGGCCCACCGCGCTGGCCGCGGTGTCGCCCATGGCGGCGCGTCTCGCGAGCGAGTCGTCGGCGGCGTCGCCGCCGCCGGCGCTCGCGGTGATCGCCGCGCTCGCGGACGACGCGCGGACCGCGGTCCTCCTCACCTCCGACGGCGGCGGGGGAGAGCGCGCGGGCGCGCTGCTCTCGGAGGCGTGGCGCGCGCTGGGCGCGCCGGCGGCGTCGAACGCGACGCGCGCGGCGGCCATCGCCGTCGCGGAGTCGCTCGTTGAGCAAGCGGAGACGGCGCGATTCGACGCGGATCGCGCGAAGAACGACCGCGAGACGCGCGGCGTCGCCGAGCCCGATCCCGCGCCGCCCGAGCACGTCAGCGTCTCGCTGCTGCGCGATCACGCGCCCGCGCTCCTAGACGCGCTGCGTCGCGCGCTCGCGGCGCGTTCTATGCGCGGCGGAGGGCGACGGGCGGGGAGCTCTTATCCGTCGGCGCGAGCGGCGAGCGCGTCCGCCGGCGGCGCCGCGGGGCGAGAGCTCGCGCTCCTAAAACGTCTCGGCCCGCTGCTCGGGCGCGCGGCGGCGTCCGCGGCGATCGCGGACACGCTCGTCCCGGTGCTCTCCGTGCGTAAGCTTGACGAGAGCGCGATCGCGGAGGTGCTGCACGCGCTCGCCGCGGTGGTCCCTCCGGCGCCGCGTCTATCCGCGGAGAAGAATTCGTCGACGTCGGATAAAAAAACCTCCGGGCGCGACGACGAAGAAACGCGTTTCGACGCGGCGGCGGCGGCGGCGGCGAATCGCCACCGCGCCGCGCTCGCGCCGCTGTTCGGTCGCCTGCGCACTCGAACCGCGCGCCGCGCGCTCGTCGCCGCGTTCACCTCCGTCGCCGCGCGCGACGTCGCCGCGAGCGTCGCGGCGCCGATATTGAGAAACCTCCACGCCGACGCCAAGAACGCCGTCGACGGCGCCGACTACGACGCGAGACTCGGCGCGTACGAAACGCTCGACGCGCGTTGGTTTTCGTCGTGCCCGCCCGCGGCGGTGGTGCCCATCTTGCACCACATGCTGCACGAGCTCAGGGGGTCGGACATGGCGCTCAGGCACGCGGCGTCCGCGGCGCTGGAGCGGTTCCTGGACGCCGCCGTCGAGGAGGAGGAGGAGGCGCGGCGGAAGGTTACGGGCAAAGACGGGTCCGGGTCCGACGGCGACGAGTCCGACGACGACGAGTCCGACGACGACGACGACGACGACGACGACGCGATCGTCGGCCTCGACGCGACGGCCGCGAGGGCGCTGAAACACGCCGCCGCCTCCGAGGCGTCGCTCGGTGCGGCGGTGATCGGCGTCCTCGCCCCCGGCGTCCGCGGCTTACTTCGCTCGCCCGATAAGGTCACGCGAGGCGAGGCCGTCGGCGTCTTCCGACGGCTCGCGATTGCGTGGCCTACCGCCGCGCCCGGCGCCGCGAAACTCGCGGACGACGACGACCCGGAGAAGGACTTCTTCCTCAACATGGCGCACCTGCAGGCGCACCGGCGGTGTAAAGCGCTCAGAGCGTTGTCGTCGCGCGCGGGGTCCGTGCCGCCAGACACCGTCGTCGGCTACTTCGCGCCGTTGGCGGTGGCGTCGCTCGGCGACGCCGGCGCGGACGTCGCGTCGACCGCGGCGGCGGCGATCGGCGGCCTCGCGGGCGCGCTCCCGTGGCGCGGCTACCGCGACCTGTTGACGTGGACGCTGCGGAAAGCGGGCGGCGGACGCGCGGCGCGAGGCGGGTGGGACGTGGAGGGGAGCAAGGCGTTGCACATCCGCGCGGCGGCGACGACGCTCGAGAACTTCCACGAGTGGGACGACGACGACGACGACGAGGAGAAGGAGGAGGAGGAGGGTGGCGAACGCGAACGCGCGCGCGCCGACGGTCACGCGAAGGAGGAAGCCTCGAACGTCGTCGGACGGCGCGTCTCGCGGGTCGTCGTCGAGACGTTGCGAATGGTGCGTTCTATACACTGGTCCCCATACGACCGCGTTCGCGTGGTGAACGCCGATCCTTAAGGACTTTTCCCGGCGCATCTCTCCGCCCACCCCCCGCTTTCAATCCCCGCCCTCGGCGCCTTTCAACTCCACCTGACGCCTATGAACTCCACCCCGACGTTCGCTTGTATAGGATATTCTCCCGATGCTGGAGTCTCTCGTCGTCGTGGAGGATAACGAGGGGAAGGGCGGGACCGTGCGACCGGCCGCGTCCGCCGCGCTCGTCTCGCTCCTTCGACTCCTCCCCGCGCGCGATCTCGACGCGGACATCGCGCGCGTGCTCGGGAAGATCGCGAACTGTCTGCGGTCCAGGGCGCAGGGCGTGCGAGACACCGCGCGCGCCGCGCTCGCGCTCGCGGCGAAAGGTGAGACTGGTCCCCATACGACCGCGTTCGCGCGGTGCACGCCGTTCCTCGAGGACTTTCTTTCGTCACCCGGCACCTCGGCACCCGCCCGCCCTCTCCGTCGCTCTCGTCCAATGAAACGTACACGTCATCGAAAGCTGACCAATCGCATCCCTTCCCGCCGCCCCGTCGTCGTCCCGTCGTCGAAAGGCCTCGGCTGCGCCAAACTCCCGACGCTGGTCCGGCTGCTCGCGTCGAGGCTCGACCGCGGGTTCATGACGCACGTCCTCGGCGCGACGCTCCACGCGCTCGTCGACGCGTGCGTCCCCGGCGCGGACCCGGAGGACGCGACGGACGCGCTCGAGGCGATCATGCCGTTGCTCGACGAGGACGTCTTCGGGCGAGCGGCGGAGGCGCGTTCAATCTCACACTGGTTCCCGTACGACCGCGTCGGCGTGGTGAACGCCGATCCTTAAGGACTTTCTCTCCCGGCGCATCTCTCCGCCCATCAACCCCCGCTCACAATCCCGACACACCTCGACGCCTTTCAACTCCGCTTCTGACGCCTTTCAACTCCACCCAATGACGTTCGCTCGTATCCATAGGAGCGAGAGGTGGAGGCGATTCGTGGCGCGTACCGCGAAGCTCGGAGAAGCCGCGCGCACGAAACCCTGACGCTGTTGGCGACGCACGCGACGTGCCCCGGCGCGCTGCCGGAGCTCCTGTCGCCCGTCACCAGGCGGCTTCCCGCGGCGAGCGCGCCGAGCGTGCGGAGGAAGCTCGAGGCGATGCTTCAGGCGGTGCAAAAGGGCGTGCTGTGCAATCCGCGCGCCTCCGTCGAGGAGACGCTCGTGCTGTGTCACTCGGTGATCAACGACGGCGTCTCGCGCGACGAGCGCGCGGCGGAGGCGAGCGCGGATCCGTCGCTGAAGGAGATGACCTTGGGCGCCGCGCCGAGGGGGGAGAAGGAGCTCGGGAACAGGGTGTGGGAGCGAGGGTGGTACCTCGTCCGACTCCCAGAGCCGGGGAGCGATCCGACGGTGACGATGGAGAAGGGATTGAACGCGGGGGATCGGTACAAGAGGGCGAAGTACGGCGACGACGACGAAGACGACGACGCGCCGGAGAGAGGGGGCACGAAGACGACGACGACGACGACGCTCGCGGCGCTCGCGAGGAGCGACGAGGACGTGCCTCCGAACTTTGACCTCCTCGTCGTGTTCGCGCTCGGGTTGCTAAGGGCGCTGCTCCGGAAGATGTCGGGTGCGTGTCGCGTATTTATTTTTCTCCTCGCCTTCCTCTCTCTCTCTCTGTCTCTCTGTCTCTCTCTCCGCGTTCTCCCGGCGCGGTCTCTGATTTTTTCGCGAGGGAGAGGAGGGATGATTGTTACGAAATCCAATGCTGATGTCCAGTGAGGATCAACATCAACATACGAGCTTTTTAAATCTGACCTCTCCCCGGAAGGGAAGCGACCGACGGCGACGACGGCGGCGGCGGCGACCGCGTTCGATTCACCTCGCCGGACGAAACGACTCACCGACTCACCGACTCACCGACTCGCTCGCGCGCGCTCTCCCTTTACCAACGAACAGGCGAAAAAGGCGTCGGCGGGAAAGGCGCGGCCGTCGAGCCGCGGAGAGACGCGGAGGACGCGAACGAGGACGCCCCGACGACGCTCGCGTCCCCGCTGGGCCCGCAGAGAGAGAAAATCCTCCGAGGCATCGTCCCTCTCGCGGTGCGCGCGCTGTCGTCCCCGCACGCGGCGATCCCGCCGCTCGCGGTGCGATGCCTCGCGCAGCTCTCGACGATGCGGCTGTCGACGTTCGACAGCAGCACGGGCGCGCTCGCGCGTCGGATCATGGCGCTTCTGAAGGACTGCCCTCGCGCGGACGCGCAGCTGTCGCAGGATTGTTTAAAACTTTTGAACAACCTCCTGAAGCGCCACGCCGCGTTCACGCCCACGGACGCGCAGTTTCGCTTCATCGTGCGCTTCGCGTTCTCGGACTTGGAAGAGACGCACCGGGAGGAACAGCGATCGACGGTGTTCTCGCTCATGCGCGCGGTGCTCGCGCGTCGGCCGCTTTTGCCGGAAATTTACGACACGATGAACGTCGTGTCCGGGCTCGTCGTGCGCGCGAACGCGGACGAAACGCGGCGTTCGTGCGCGGGCGCGCTCGTCCAGTTCCTCCTGGACTACCCTCTCGGCGAGCGCCGCCTGCGAACGCACTTGGAGTCGCTCGCGGCGAACTTTGAATACGTCCACGCCGCCGGCCGCGTCAACGCGTTGCGGTGCGCGCGCGACGTCGTCGCTCGGTTCCCTAAAGACGTCGTCGACGCGAACGCGGTCTTCCTGTTCGTCCCCCTCGTCGCGCGGCTCGGCGCGGACGAAGACGCGGAGTGTCGCGCCGCCGCGGGCGAGGCGCTGCGCGTCCTGTTGAAGCGCACCGCGGGCGGCGGCGTAGGGGAGAAGCTCCTCGACCTCGCGACGCGGTGGTGCGCCGTCGGCGGCGGCGGCGCGGCGGTGGGCGACGACGCAGAGCGCCTGAGACGCGCGGCGATGCAGACGCTCGGGATCGCGGTCGCGGCGTCGCCGTCGCACGCGTCGCGCGCGGTCGCCGCCGCGCGTCATTCGATCGTCTCCGCGCTGGCGGAGCACGACCCGGCGGTGGCTCACCGCGAGGAGGACGACGACGACGTCGCGGTGAACTGGCAGACGTGTTACCGCGCGTTGCTGCTCGTAGAGAAGGCGCACGCGCTCTGCCCGGAGGCGCTGGAGGGCGACGAATGCGACGACGGCGACGAGGACGCGAGTGAAGACTCGGTGTGGCGCGCGTCGCAGGCGTTGCTGTCGCATCGTCACCAGTGGGTGCAGCACGCCGCCGCGCGCGTGATCGGTCGGTACCTCGCCGTCAACGGCGCCGCGATCGCCGCCGCGCTCGCGAGGCGGCGCGACGGTTCACATTCCGACGACGCCGCCGAATACGCGTACCCGGTGAACCTCGAGACGATCGCGCGCGCGTGCGTCGCGGTGCTGGAGCAAGGCGTCGGCGCGCGCGCGGTGGACGTGGACGAGAAGCTCGCGGAGCAGACGGTGAAAAATCTGACGTTCGCCGCCGTCGTGCTGCTGCAGACGCGCCGACCGATCGCGGAGAACGACGACGAGAACGACGAGGAGGACGAGGAGGCTTTGGAGGCGGACGACGACGAGGACGACGAGAACGACCTAAACGCCGCCGCCCAAACCGCCGCCGCGAAAGAGAAGAAGAAGAAGACGACGACGACGACCGAGGACGACGCCGTCGACGCCAAGCCGCCGCTGCCGTGGCTCTTCCGCCGCGTCGGCAAAGTCGGCGCGGGCGGGATCGGCGCGTCCAGAGCCGCGGCGCTGCGGTGGACCGCCGCGCTCGCGGCGTCGCTCGGCGAGGAAGGGTTCGATAGACACCCGACGATCGCGCCGCCGCTGCTGCTGCCGTCGGTGCTGTGCGCGGACGACGCCGTCGTCGGCGTCGCGCCGGAACACAGGGCGATCGCCGAGGAGACGCTTGAGGTTTTGCGCGGCGCGATGCGCGGCGAGCTCTTCTCGCGCGCGCACGCGGCGACGAGGGCGCGGATCGCGTCTCGACGCGACGCGAGGAGGAGGGCGAAGGCGCTCGATGCGGTGGTGGACCCGGAGAGGGCCGCGCGCGCGAGGATCGCGAAGGCGGCGAAGAGGACGGCGGCGAGGAAGAGGAAGGTGCAGGAGCGGAGGGCGGGGAAGGGCTCGTCGGGGAGCGCGAAAAAACGCGCTCGCGAGTTGTGACTGCGACGCGTAGAATAGAAGACGCGAATCGAGAGGCGAGAGAAGACGAAGACGTAGGAGTAGGGCCACGAGATTCGTTCGCATCGACGACAAAGTTGGCGTTACAAGATCGTCTACGCACGGTCCCCCCCGATAAACCGTTGCGAGCTCGTCGCGTGCGCGGTCCCCCGGACGTCGCCGACGCGAATATCGTTTTATTCGTGGCGTCAAACATACATTTCAAAGTCTCCCATTCTCGCGGAGACGGACGCGCGCCCCCCGCGGGCGACCGTCGTCTCTACGCGCTTTCCCAGGGCGCCCGAAGCGAGCGCGACGCGCGGTCGACGAACGAACGGATTCGCTCGTCGACCGCGCGTCGCGCCCTTCCTCGGGTCGCGCTCGTGTGGTATCGTCATCGATCGTTCAAGAGCGAACGACGAAGCGCGTGGGCGCTTAGTCGGACTTCTTGGAGGACTTGTTGATCAGCGACTTGTGGATGTGCGGGATCACACCACCACCGGCGATCGTCGCCTTGATGAGGGTGTCGAGCTCCTCATCACCACGGATGGCGAGCTGGAGGTGGCGGGGCGTGATGCGCTTCACCTGTGTGTGTGACGCGAGAGAGACGACGAGGGACGCGCGCGTCAGCGGGCGGGTCCGGTTGGAAAAAAAATTCAAAAAAAAGGACGCAGACGGCAAACGGCTCGATCTTCGCTCGGAGAAGCGGCGACGACGCGCGCGCGAGGTGGGCATCGGGCGCGCGTACGAACCTTGAGATCCTTGGACGCGTTACCCGCGAGCTCGAGAACCTCGGCGGTGAGGTATTCTGTGGGAGGAGGAGGCGAAGCGCGCGTCAGAGCCCGCGCGGGGATGCGGGGAAAAAATACAACGACGCGGTCTTGGAAAAAGGAACGCCGGATGATTTTTCCGTTCGCGCGACGGCGCGTTCGGGACCGTTCGATCGACGCACCGAGGATGGCGGCGGAGTAAACCGCGGCGGTGGCGCCGACGCGGCCGCCGGAGGCGGCGCGGTTCTGTCGGTGACGGGGAAGCGGGGGAACGTCAGCGCGGGGACGTCGAAAATTGATTGTTGGCACTCGGGTTCAAATCTGATAATCCGAGCCGTCGCCGACGCGCCGGATTAGCGCCGCGGAGGTCGCGTGCGCGATCGCGACGACGCGCGAGCGTGCTCGAATCGATGCGCGACCACCCCGCGCGATATCCCTCGCGATTTCACGACGTAACGCGCGCGCCATCGCGTCGAACGTGCGCGACCGGAGGACGCACCTTGAGGAAGCGGTGGATGCGGCCGACGGGGAACTGCAGGCCAGCCTTCACGGAGCGGGAGGTGGGCTTCTTCTTGTCGCCCTTGGAGGAGACCTTGCCGCCCTTGCCGGAGAGGCCCTTGCCGGAGAGGCCCTTAGCGCCCTTGCCAGACATGATGAGAGTGGATGTGTGGTGTGTGGGGGAGCGGTGAACGCGAGCGTGATTGTGACGGCGCGCGCGCGTCGACGCCCCCTCTCGTTTTCAAACCGAAAAAAATGGTCCGATCCGCGAGGCGCAGTCTCGGTTTCAACGACTAGTTTCGCAGTAGTTTCGACCGATCCCGTGCCGTCCCGGGCGACTCGCGTCGCGCGCGCTCCTTCCTCAGCCTTCGCGCGCCTTCCTTCCCCGGCGCGCGCGCGAGTTCCCGACGCGCGGCCGCACGCGCGCGCGCGCGAAACCGTCGCCGAAGCGACCCACGCGCCCGCCGCGCCGTCGCGCGTCGTCCGACGGAAGAGCGCGAACGCGGCCGAACCCCGGACGTCGTCGGATCTTATTCGCTCGGATCGGTCAACCAAAACTCGAACCGTCGCGTCGTCGTCGTCGTCCGCGATGCCCGCCGCCGCCGCGCGCAAGAAGATCTCCCAGGCCGCGTTCGACGAGTGCGTGCGGTCGAACATCAACGACTTCGACCTCGACCCGGACGAGGCGGTCGCGGACGCGATGAAGGAGTTCGAGCTCCAGGGCGTCGACCTCTCCGACGTCGAGACGTCCTACGCGGGGCCCGACGGCCGAGGCGAACATCCCGCGGCGATCGCGACGCGCGCGTACGTCGCCGCCGTGGAGGCGGGCGACCGCGACGCGGTCGCCGCCGCGGGGGAGGCGCTCCGAGCGCGCCTCGGCGGCGGCGCGGAGGAGACCCCGGGGTGGTGCGCCGCGTGCGTCGGCGCGGGAGGCGTGCAGGGCGCGGCGAGCGCGGTGGCAGATGTCGCGAAGGCGATCATCGACGCCGCCGACGCCGACGACGACGCGGAGGTCGCGTCGTCGCTCGAGTCGCACCTCATCGCCGCGCTCGCGACGCTCGCCGCCGTCCTCGGCGGCGACGACGCGCGCGACACGTACGCGTCGCTCAAGCTCCCGATGGCGCACGTCCGCGAGGTGTGGCCGGCGGCGGCGCGACGCGGCGGATCGCCCGCCGCGCTCGCCGCCGTCGCCGCCGTCGTCGCGGCGGCGGCGACGCGGAACGAGCCGTGCAAGGGCGCGTTCGCGAAGGCTGGCGTGGAGGCGCCCGTGGTCGCGGTGTTTAACGTGACGACCGACGCGCGGGCGTTACGCGCGGCGTGCGACGCCCTGCGCGCGGTCACCAACGGGGACGACGGTCGAGAGCCCGCGTCGGGCGCGTTCGCGCACGCGCGCGCGTTCGCCAAGGCGGGCGCGGCTCGCGCGCTGTGCGCGGCGCTCGAAAACGTCTCCTCGGCGGGCGTTTCTTCCGACGCATCCGACGCATCCGACGGATCCGACCTGTCCCTGCTCGCGTCGCTCGCGCAGGCGCTCAAGAACACCGCGGTGAACGACGACATCTGCAAAGACGTCGCGGAGTGCGGCGGGATCGCGACGACGTTGCGATTGCTCCGCGGGGCCGCCACCGCGCACGCCGGGCTCGCGAAGAGCGCCGCCGCGTGCCTTCGACAGCTCGCGGGGTCGGACGCGAACAAGAGCGTCGTTGCGGCGAGCGAGGGCATCGCGGTGCTGACGCACGTCGCGCGCGTGTTCAGCGAGCGCGCGGCGGACGCGAAGGCGAAGGCGAAGGCGAACGCGGCTTCGCCTCACGCGAACGCGGACGCGGACGCCGCGGCGAAGGCGAACGCGAACGCGGCGCACGCGGTCGTGGAGCAGTGTCTGGGCGCGCTGACGGCGTTGTGTCTGCGTCACCCGGAGAACGCGGCGCGGTGCGGCGCGGAGGGCGTTTTCGAGCCGATCGTCGAGTGCATGGCGGCCGGGGCGGCGCACAAGGGGACGCAGCGACAGGGCGCGATGTTTCTCAGAAACGCGGTTGTGCGCAACCCGGAAAACGTCCCGCTGGTGCTCGCGACGCGCGCCGAGGCGTTGCTGCGCGCGGCGAAGAGGAATCATCCGAGCGACTGCGTCGACGTCGCGTCGGCGGCGATGCGCGACCTCGGGTGCGAGAACTACAACGAGGGGTACAAGCCCACGACCGCGGTCATGGGAGCGGACGGCGTGGTGCGGACGCCGGAGGAGCTCGGGGACGAGCCGGTCGTTGGCGGGTACGCCGACGGGTACGTCGGCGCGATCGCGGAGGAGTAGGGCTCGCCTCGCTGCGGGTTTCGTTGGTTTTGTATTTTCGTTTAGTCGCATTCGTTCCAAACAAAACAATCCAAACCTGTTACCCTCTTCCCCCGTCCCTCCCTCCCTCCCTCCCTTCGCGTGCCGTAACGTAAACCCGCGCGATGCGATGCGCGCCTAGAGGAAGTAATCCGGCAGCTTCTGTTGCTTCCTTCGCGCCTCCGGGTTCACCGCTCGTTGGAACTGATCGTACTGCAAAAACTCCCGGTTCATGTTCTCGTCCACCTCCATGATCGCGCCCTGGTTCCCGCACCTGTAGCAGTAATTCGGCGCGGAAAAGATCGTCACCACGGACTTCTCGTGCGCCCACTCGTACCCTTCCTGCACGAGCTGGTGCGCGCGCGCGATGAGATTCAACCCGTTGGCGTGATTAAACTGCTCGCTGATGTCCTGTCCAAAAGTGTACCCCGCGCCTCGCGGGGATATCCCCCACCCGCACCGGTCGTCCGGGTCGCTCCACAGAAGGTCGCACATCGGACCCTCGTGTGGCACCTCCTGCGTCCGCGCGAGCTCGCGGACGTGATCGAGCGTGTCCAGAGACGGCGACAAGCCGCCGTGCGGGCAAAAGATCTCGTTGTCGATGGTCGCCGCCAGAGGGAGGTGATCGAACACGTCCGTGATGTACGTCCACACGTTCGCGTTGCCGTACTTCCGAAGACACTCGTCGTAGAACCCGTACACCTGCGTGATCTGCCGCGACTCGTGGTTTCCTCGGAGTAACGTCACGCGTCCCGGCCACCGCGCCTTCGGGGTTGTTCCGTCGTTCGAAGCGACGAATGTCGGGGCGGAGTCGAAAGGCGTCAGAAGCGGAGTTGAAAGGCGTCGAGGCGCGTCGGGATTGAAAGCGAAGGACCCTGGGCGGAGAGAAACGTTGGGCGAAGTCCTTAAAGAACGGCGTTCACCACGCCGACGCGGTCGTACGGGAACCGGTGTGAGATAGAAGAACGCGCCTTCATCGCCATCACCGTGCACACCGTCTCCACCGAGTCGTACCCTCGGTCGACGTAGTCGCCGAGGAACAGGTAGTTGGTATCCGGGGCTTTCCCCCCGATCTTCATCATCTCGCACAGGTCCGCGAACTGGCCGTGGATGTCGCCGACGACCGTCACGGGCGCGGCGACCGGGACGACGTTCTCCTCTCTCATCAGCGCCTCTTTCGTCTTTTCGCAGATCACCTTGACGTCCGCCTCGGGGACGAGCTCGCCGCGCAGGAGGCCTTCGATCTGCGGAGGACGCGGGGACGCGTAGGGCGCGGCGGGGCGGTGAGATTCGGACCGGAGGGGGCGAGAGGACGCGGGCGGCGCGCGGGAGGGGCGGGGATCGAGCGCGCGCGCGGGCGCGCGGGGGGGGATCGAGCGCCGGTCCGCGATCGATCGTTTCGCTCTTCGCCCGCGCGTCCGAGCGTCCGTCGCGCGGCGGCCGCGGAGGAGGACGGACGCGACGACGCGCGATCTGCCGCGGTCGCGGAGGTCCGCGCGCGCACCTGCGCGTCCAGCTGAGCGAACGGGTTATTCAACATGTCCGCCATGGCCCCTCGCGTCCTCGCGCCGCGCGCCTCCCCTCGCGCTCGACGCCCGCGCGCGACGCGACGACGAAAGACCGGCGCGCCTCACCCGACGGACGGATCGACGACGCGCCCTCGCGCGCGCCTCGCCGGAGTCGCCCGCCTCTCCCCTCGCGCCCGCGGAGTCGCTTCGCGCGCCGCGCGTGCTCTCCTCTCGTGCGTCCGTCGACGCCGCGCGCGTCTCCTCTCGACGCGTGCTCGTCGGCGTCCGCGCCGTCGGCAGTGGCGCGCGCGAACGACGGACGCGTCGCTTGAAGCGACGACGTACGCGGGAAGGGTCGCATGGCCTCTTTCAACGTCGTTCTCCGGGTCGCTTCGATCGGCCTCGCGCGATCGGGCGCGTTCTGACGGTTTCAACATTTGATCGCGTCCCGTTTCAACCGACCGATGAAATGCTGTCGCGCGGAATCTATCGACCTCGAGACGTCTCATTCGCCGGTCGTCGCTCGACGGAATCGACGCGCGACGCGCGACGCGACGCACACCACCCCCGCGCGACGGCGCACGAGGCCGCGCACGAACCCGCGCAGGATGCTTCCTCCGCTGCACACGCTCGTGCTGTACGACCAGCCGCAGACGGTGCGTCGTCCGCGCGCGTCGCTCCACCGTGCCGAAAACGAGCATTCATTTCGTTCGCTTCGCTTCGCTTCGCCGCGCGCGCGCGTCCGCCCCGGACGCGCGCGCGTCTCCTCGCTTCGACGTCGCGCTGACGCGTCACCTCCCCCATCGCGACGCAGATCACGACGACGAAGGATAAGCGGATCCCAGTCGGGGCGGACAAGTCGAAGGCGCGTCCACGCGCGGCGCGATTCGCGCGCGCGTCGCGCGCGCGCTCGCGCTCAATTTGGAACGGCGTCCTCGTCTCGCTCGCTCGCGCGTCGTCGTCGTCGCGCCGCGTCGCTCGACGGGCGCGGCGACGACGATTCGACGATTCGACGCGCCGCGCCGCGACGCCCGCCACTTCATCGCGGGCCCCCCCGCGCGCTTTCTCGCGCCGCCCCCCCCGCGCGCGTCTCCCGCGCCCCGTCGCCGATCGATCGCTGACCCACCCCGGTCGCCCCCAACTCCGTCGATCGCTCGTCCGCGTTCATCACAGAAGGGCGACGGCGGCGCCGCGAAGACGCAGACCGAGGACATCCTCAACAGCATCCTCCCCCCGCGCGAGCACGTCGAGGACGGCACGCTGTGGGTGCAGTACGTCGCGCCCACGCCCGCGACGCGCCTGGACGTCATCAACCTCCAGGAGAAGCTCGACGCGCGGCTGCAGGCGCGTCCCGTCGTCGCGCCGCGCCGTCTCCCACGCCACCGCCTCCGCGCGGCGCCCTCTCCGTCGCTGCAGCGCTCTCGTCCAATGAAACGTCTTCCATCCACGTCATCACATACCTAACCAATCACGTCACTTCCCGCCACGTCGCCCACCAATCGAACGACCCGACCCTCATCAGACGCGGCAGGCGCGCGAGACGGGCCTGTGCCCCGTGCGCGAGGAGCTGTACGCGCAGTGCCTCGACGAGATGATCCGCCAGGTGACGATCAACTGCGCGGAGCGCGGTCTGTTGCTGCTGCGGATCCGCGACGAGATGCGGATGACGATCCAGGCGTATCAGACGCTGTACGAGTCGTCCGTCGCGTTCGGCGTGCGGAAGGCGCTGCAGACGGAGCAGGGAAAGAGCGACATGGAGGCGCGGATTCTTCAGGCGCGTTCTAGTATCGCACTGGTCCCCATACGACCGCGTTCGCGATGTGGACGCCGATCCTTAAGGACTTTGCCCGTCGTCTCTCTCCGCCCAGGGTCCCTCGCTTTCAATCCCCGACCGCGATGCCTTTCAACTCCGCTTCTGACGCCTTTCAACTCCACCCCGACGTTCGCTCGTATGGA
>MDSW01069904.1_pt1 | contig 46788 bp, 45 predicted proteins | sample 811171 | NCBI WGS metagenome assembly MDSW01 (sample SAMN05326641, study PRJNA326480) | marine metagenome | isolation source: seawater | place: Atlantic Ocean: North West | collected 2012
TGACACTCAATGATGATGGGTTTTTGATGGATATCATAAACCTTTTTTATACTGATGAAGTTATCTAATTATTTTTTACCTGTATTAAAAGAGTCTCCTAATGAGGCGGAGATTATTTCACATAAATTGATGCTTAGAGCGGGAATGATTAGCCAATCAAGTTCGGGGATATATTCCTGGCTTCCTTTGGGTCTCAATGTTTTAAAAAGAATCGAAAATATTGTCAGAGAAGAGCAGAACAATGCAGGTGTTAATGAGATTCTTATGTCCACTATACAACCAGCAGATCTTTGGAAAGAGAGTGGGAGGTATGAAGATTATGGAAAAGAGATGTTAAGGATTAAAGATCGTCAAGAAAGAGATATGTTATATGGGCCAACCAATGAAGAGCAAGTTACTGATATATTCAGAAGATCAGTTAGATCTTATAAAGAGTTGCCATTGCTTCTTTATCATATTCAGTGGAAGTTTAGAGATGAACTAAGGCCACGTTTTGGTGTTATGAGGGGAAGAGAATTCTTAATGAAAGATGCCTATTCATTTGATCTTACGCTAGAGAATTCTGAATCTTCCTATAATAAATTTTTTGTTTGTTATTTAAAAACTTTTGAAAGATTAGGATTAAAAGCAATTCCTATGGCTGCAGATACTGGACCTATTGGCGGAGATATGTCTCATGAGTTTATTATCATCTCAAATACTGGAGAAAGTGATATTTACTTTGACAAAAATATTCTTAGTGAAGGTAAAAAAATAAATGAAATAAACTATGATGATGATTTGTCTACTATAGTGCAAAATTTCAAAAACTATTACTCAGCCTCTGATGACAAATTTGATCAAAATGAATTTGATAAAAATGTAAAGAAAGATTCTCAAATGACATCAAAAGGTATTGAAGTTGGTCATATTTTTAGTTTTGGAAAGAAATATTCCGAATCAATGAAAGCTAATGTATTAGATGGAAATGGGAAAGAAGGTTCAGTCTACATGGGTTCGTATGGTATCGGTATTTCGAGGTTAGTTGGCGCTATTATTGAATACTCACACGATGATAAGGGTATTATTTGGCCAGCTGAAGTTGCCCCTTTTCAAGTTGGTTTAATTAATGTTAAACCAAATGACGAAAAAGCCAAAAAAATTGCCAACAAAATATATGTATCTGCAATAAATTTAAATATTGATGTCCTATATGATGATAAATTAGATAATGCAGGAGTTAAGTTTTCAAGAATGGATCTTATAGGCTTACCTTTTCAAATTATTATAGGAAATAAAGCAATATCGGAGAATGTAATTGAAGTTAAAAACAGAAAAACAGGAGAAGTGTCCGAGGTCAATATTGATAATATATTAGATAAAATAAAAGAGTTAGTTTAATTGTGCCTTTTAGTCTATTTGAAAGATTTATTGCTTTTAGATATTTGAAGCCACTTAGATCTGGTGGCCTGCTTTCAATCATCTCCTGGTTCTCATTTATAGGAATATGCATCGGTGTAGCAACCTTGATTATTGTAATGTCTGTTATGAATGGCTTTAGATATGAACTAGAAAATCGAATAATTGGATTTAATGGTCATATATATATTCAAAAGATTGAAGAATATTTTAGATACGATTTTCAAGAGCTCGAAGAGCTTGAAGAAATTAAATTCATTGACCCAAATATTACAATTCAATCACTAATAACAACGGATTATTCGACTAAAGGAATTTTAGTAAAATCAATTATCCCTCAAAATATTAAATATTACTCTTTTATAGATGAGACTTTTATATCTGATAATGAATTCAATGATAGTGGTATAATTCTAGGCGCTAGTCTTGTAGAAAGTATCGGAGCAGAAATTGGATCTTCTATTAAGTTATTTTCATCAAATACTATTTCATCACCATTTGGACAACTACCAAAATCAATGAGTTTAAAGGTTAAGGGAGTTTTTAATTCAGGTATGAGTGAATACGACTCAAGTTTTGCATTTATATCCTTAAATAATGCACAAAAAATTGTTGGCTTGGATGATAAAATCTCAATTATAGAAGTGCATTTAGATGATTTAAATTTTACAGATGATGTAAAGGCTGAGATAGAAGAAAAATTTAAAAACAACAATCTAATTATCAGAGATTGGAAAGATATTAATAAATCTTTTTGGGAGGTCTTATCAACTGAAAGGACTGTAATGTTTCTGATTCTATCTTTAATTGTTGTTGTTGCTGCATTTAATGTAATTACTAGCTTATTTATTCTTGTCAAAAATAAATCCAAGGAGATAGCTCTTTTAAAAACAATAGGTGCAGACAATAATAGCATTTTAAAGATATTTCTTTTAGTTGGATCTATAATTGGCATTGGAGGGACACTTATTGGCGCTGTATTAGGTTCTATCATTACAATTAATTTAGAAAATATCAGACAGATTCTTAACAACATATTTAATCTGAATTTATTTCCATCTGAATTTTACTATATTGATCGAATTCCAACATCTATTGATATGAGTGAAATAATTTTAATTATTTTATTTTCAATCTGTATATCAATTCTAGCAACTATTTACCCTGCTTACACAGCATCTAAATTAGAAATACAGAGGATTTTAAACAATGCCTAAAGTTATTTCATTAAACGATGTATCAAAGTCTTATTGGCAAGCTGATAAAGAAATAAGTGTATTAAATAATATAAATTTAGAGATAGAAGAAGGAGAAATGATATCAATAACTGGACCATCAGGTTCAGGAAAAACAACTTTACTTAACATCATTGCTTTAATTGACAGTTTAGACTCAGGAAAATTAAATATATTTGAAAATGATCTATCTAATATTAATGAAAAAGAAAAAAGTAAATTTAGAAAAAATAATTTTGGTTTTGTTTATCAATCCAACAATCTGTTTGAGGACTTTAATGCTTTAGATAATGTTGCTTTGCCATTAATTTTAAATGATTATAATAAAAATGATGCTTATAAGAAAAGCAAAAAAATATTAGATAAATTTGGTTTAATTGAGAGAATTAATCATTTTCCAAGTTCTTTATCAGGAGGAGAGCAGCAAAGAATTGCTATAGCTAGAGCGATGGTAAATAGTCCACGTATTGTTATTGCTGACGAGCCGACTGGCAATCTTGATAAAGAAAATAGTTTTACAATATTTAATTACTTGATGAAATATGTAGACTCAGAAAAACTGACAGTTGTCATGGCGACACACAACAGTGATTTAGCCAGTAAATGCAATAAAGAAATAAAACTTGCCTAGTTAATGTCAGATTTTATACACCTCACAAATAAAACAGAATATTCATTGTCAGAGGGCGCATTACCAATTTCAAGGATTGCGGAGTTATGTCAATCATTTGAAATGCCTGCTGTAGGGATAAGTGATTCAAACAATATGTTTGGCGCTCTTGAGTTCAGTACACAAATTTCTAATGCAGGAATTCAGCCTATTATTGGTTGCAATGTTAAAATCAAGACTCCGAGTGAATTAATGCACGAAAGCATCAAAGATCTATTTTTTGAAGTTAATTTATATTCAAAAAATAATTTTGGATATCAGAATTTATTAAAACTTATATCAATGGCATATACAAAAAATAAAAAAAATTCATATATAGAATTAAATGATCTTTTTGATTTAAAAGATGGAATTATTGTTTTAACTGGAGGTAAAAATTCCATATTAAAGCAATGCAAAAATAAAATAATTACTAATCAAGCAAATAATTTTATTAAGATATTAAAAGATAATTTTAATGATGATCTCTATGTTGAGATTCAAAGGTTGGGGAAAACCTTCGAAATATTAGATGAATTTAGTTTATTGTCATTAGCATACGATAATAGTCTACCTTTGGTTGCAACAAATGATGTTTTGTATGAGAGTCCTGAATATTATGAAGCTCATGATGCTCTATCTTGCATAGAAAAAAAATTATATGTTTCCCAAACAGATAGACCAAGACTTTCTGACCAACATTATTTTAAATCTCAGAATGAAATGAAAGAACTGTTTATTGATCTTCCCGAAGCATTATACAATACTGTTGAAATTGCAAAAAAATGTTCATTTAAGCCAGATATTCAAAAGCCCGTACTTCCTGTTTTTCCTTTATCAAACCAAAGTGAAAAAGATTTAATAACCAAATTATCAAATGAGGGATTAGAATTAAGATTAAAAGAAAAATTTTTATTTGACGAAGATAGTTTGCTAAATGAAGAGGAGATTAAATCAATTTATCAAGCTCGATTAAATAAGGAACTAGATATTATTATAGATATGAAATATGAGGGATATTTTCTTATTGTTTCAGATTTTATAAAATGGTCAAAAGACAATGGCATACCTGTTGGTCCAGGAAGAGGATCAGGGGCAGGTTCCCTTGTAGCCTGGGTATTAAATATTACAGATCTAGATCCTATTAAATTTGGATTAATATTTGAAAGATTCCTAAATCCTGAAAGAGTATCTTTGCCAGATTTTGATATTGATTTTTGTAGAGACGGTCGAGACAAAGTTTTGGATTATGTTCATAAAAAGTATGGAAAAGATAAAGTTGCTCAGATAATAACTTTTGGAAAACTTCAAGCAAGAGCTGTTATTAGAGATGTAGGGAGAGTCTTGGGGATGCCTTATGGTCAAGTAGATGGCCTATGCAAGCTGATGCCTTTTGACCCTTCTAGACCAATGTCACTACAAGGATATATCAATGAAGAGCCTAAATTAAATGAGTATGCAGACAATGACCCAAAGGTCAGAAAGCTATTAGATATTTCATTAAAATTAGAAGGATTAAAACGCCATGCATCAATTCATGCAGCTGGTGTAGTTATCTCTAAAGATAAAATTTTCAATGACGTGCCTTTATACAGTGATCCGGAGTCAGAAATATTCATGACTCAATTTGATATGAAATGGGTAGAAAATGCAGGACTAGTTAAATTTGATTTTTTAGGATTAAAAACATTAACTCTGATTAATAATTGCCTTGAATTAATAAACAAAGAAAATCATGTATTGGATATTAATAAAATAGATTTAAAAGATAACGATACTTTCAATCTACTAGGTACAGGTGAAACAACTGGTATCTTTCAACTTGAAAGCGCTGGAATGAAAGAAACTCTCAAACAACTAAAACCAGATAAATTTGAAGATATTATCGCAATAGTCGCCTTATATAGACCAGGTCCAATGGCAAATATTCCAACATATATAGAGAGAAAACATGGAAGAGAAAGACCTGACTATATTCATCCATTGCTTAAAGATCTATTAGAGGAAACTTATGGAGTCGTAATATATCAAGAGCAAGTGATGGGCATTGCACGTGAACTTTCAGGTTATACCGATGGTGAGGCAGACTTACTTAGAAGAGCTATGGGGAAAAAAATTCAAAAAGAAATGAATGCGCAAAGAAAAAGATTCATAGAAGGATGCCTGAATAAAAATTTAAAAGATCAAGAAGCTCATAATATCTTTGATTTATTATCTAAGTTTGCTGACTACGGTTTTAATAAAAGCCATGCCGCAGCCTACGCTTTAATAGCGTTTCAAACAGCATATTTGAAGACCCATTATCCAATTGAATTTTTTGCAGCATCTATGACCCTTGATATTAACAATACAGATAAACTATCAATATTTCAGCAAGAACTTGATCGATTAAATATTAAATTATTGCCTCCAAATATAAATTCGTCTGACTCAGTTTTTACGAGGCATAATGATTCAATATCATATGCTTTAGGTGCAATAAAAAATGTTGGGACTGAGGCTATGAAGGACCTAGTTGACGAAAGAGAAAACAAAGGCGAGTTTAAAAATTTTGATGATTTTATTTCAAGAGTTGGAATTTCTGTAGCTAATAAAAAGACCTTAGAGGCATTAGCATGCGTAGGTGCATTTGACGATTTTAATATTGATAGGTCACAAATTTTTAAACAATCAGTTGATATTGTTAAGCATTTAAAATCAATGAGTGATAAGAATCTTAGTAATCAATCAGATATGTTTGGATCTGATCTATCGACTCATTTTAAATTTTTAGATAATGAAAAATGGAGCAAATCATATTCATTAATGAAAGAATTTGAAATGCTCGGATTCTATTTAACTGGGCATCCTTTAAATCAATATGAAGAAAAATATGATGATCTTAATCTTAAGTATTTTGAGAATATTAAATCTAATAAAAATTTACATAACAGCAAAGGAATGCTTGTTGCTGGAACTTTATTATCAAAGAAAGAGAAAAGGTCAGCTAGGGGAAATGCTTATGCTTTTTTAAATTTTTCAGATACATCATCCATCTATGAATTAATAATATTTGAAACAAATTTAAGAAAATATAGAGAATTATTAATTGAAGGAGAGTCTTATGTTCTCGGTGTTGATTTTACATCTGATAATAATTCATTAAGAGGCGAGCTTAAAAAAGTATTTAGTTTTGATCAGGTTTTAAAATTTAATAAGAAAAATGATAATAAATTTAAGAAAGATATAGAAAGGCAAGGATCTACACTTAAAATATACGTTAACAATGATTTTGCTAAAGATAAACTAAGCGAGTTAAAGCTGATTTCAGGCTATCATAAAGTAGAAATTATTATTAATAATCAGATAGTTAAAGTTCCAGGTGATTTTGAAGTAAATAAAGAACTTATAGCTTCAATTAAAAACATGAACGGTGTCGAAAAGGTCCTATTTAATGAAAATACTCATTGATGTATCTTTATATTTCGTGTAATTAGACCGAAATTAATCACACAGCGATAGCTTACTGCTGTCCGGTCCTTTTAAAGGTCAAATTGCTGTGGATGTTTAACCGGAGAAAATTATGGATTTACCAAATTTTAAATTACAGGATTTAATTGAAGCAGGAGTTCATTTTGGACATAAATCTCAAAGGTGGAATCCTAAAATGTCTAAATATATTCACAGCACAAGAGAAAATGTACATATTATTGATCTTGGCTTAACTATTGGAATGTTAACCAATGCTCTTAAAGTTATTCAGGAAACTGTTTCAAAAGGTGGAAAAATATTATTTGTTGCTACAAAAAAGCAGGCTTCCACTAGAATATCCGATCTTGCAATAGAAACAGATCAATATTATGTGAATCATAGATGGTTAGGTGGCATGCTTACTAATTGGTCTACTATAAACAAATCAATCAAAAAAATGAAGGAACTTGAAGGGTTAAAATCTAATCCAAAAAATGAATTTACAAAAAAAGAAATTCTTAAAATCTCAAATCAACATGAAAAACTTTTAAGATCACTTAATGGAATTAGTGAAATGAAAAAATCTCCTGATTTGTTATTTATTATAGACACAAGACTTGAACATATAGCGGTTGCTGAAGCTAAGAATCTTAATATACCTATCATTGGAATAGTTGATACAAATTGTGATCCAGATTTAATAGACTACCCAATTCCTGGAAATGATGATTCAAGAAGATCTATAGATTTATATTGTAGGTTAATTGCTGAAACAATAAAAAATACTAGTTCAAAAATTGATACTGAAAACTTCAGATCAGAGTCAAAAGAAAAAATTAATACTGAACATGAACCAGTGGTATCAAAAGAAGAAATAGTAACAAATAATCACTCTGAAGAGACAGTCAGTTCTAATTCTAACTCAGAAAAATCAAAGTAAAAAAATGCCTATATCAGCCAAACAAGTTCAAGATTTGAGAAGGATGTCAGGTGCTGGAATGATGGAATGCAAAGCCGCTCTGTCTGAATCAGGAGGAGAAATTGATCAAGCGTTTAAAATTTTAAGAGAAAAAGGAATAGCTAAAGCAGAAAAAAAATCAGGCAGAGATGCTAATGAAGGGTTAATAGGTGTTAAAATTTCTAATAATTCTGCAGCAATTATAGAAATTAATTCTGAAACAGATTTTGTTTCTCGAAATAAAGAATTTCATGCATTGGTAGATAACATATTAGATATTTCAATTGTTGAGAAAGGCAATTTTGACTCTATTTCTCTAAAAGCTAAGGACAAATTAAATGATGCTGTAGGTAAAATAGGAGAAAATATTGTATTTAAAAGATCTGGATATTTAGAAGGTGATATTCATACTTATATACATAACTCACTTGCAGAGGGATTAGGAAAAATTGGTGTTATTATTTCACTAAGTTCAGATAAGCAAATTGATTTATCTCAAATAGGAAAGAGCTTATGTATGCACATTGCGGCATCTTCACCACAATCTATTTCTAAAGATGACCTAGACGAGTCTGTAATAAATTCGGAACGAGAAATTATTGTTCAGCAGCTAAAAGACATTGATAAACCTGAAGAGATTTTGTCAAAAATGATAGATGGTAAGATTAATAAATTTCTTGAGGAAGTTATTCTATTAAAACAGAAATTTGTCATCAATCCTGAATTAAGTATTGAAAAATATCTCTCTGAGGAGTCATCGAAGTTAGATTCTAATATAAAGATAGAAAAATTTATAAGATTCGAAATAGGTCAATAATCTAAAAATGCCAAGTAAGAAAAAAAGCCGGATACTAATTAAACTATCTGGAGAGTCTCTCATGGGTAAGGGTAATTACGGAATAGAAATTAAAACAGTTGATCTTATTGCCAAAAATTTGAAATCATTTTTAAAATTAAATGTAGAGATTTGTATTGTAATAGGTGGTGGTAATATATTTAGAGGATTAGCAGCATCAGCAAAGGGAATGGAAAGAGCAAATGCAGATTATATGGGCATGTTAGCTACAGTTTTAAACTCTTTAGCTTTACAACACGCACTTGAAAAATTAGGTGTCAATACTCGCGTTATGTCTGCTATACCGATTCAATCTGTGTGTGAAACTTACATAAGACGAAGAGCAATTAGACATATGGAGAAAAAAAGGATTGTTATTTGTGCTGCTGGAACAGGAAATCCTTATTTTTCCACTGACACTGCTGCATCTTTAAGGGCGGCTGAATTAGAATGCAACTGTATTTATAAAGCAACACAGGTCGATGGAATATATTCAAAAGATCCAAAAAAATATAAAAATGCAGAAAAATTTAAAAATATATCCTATCAGAAGTTTTTATCTAAAAATTTAAGAGTAATGGATTCAGCGGCCATAACTGTAGCCAGAGATAACAATATTCCAATTAAAGTTTTTTCTATTTTACAAAACAACTCTTTTACTAAAGTATATAATAATAAACTTAGTTACTCAGAGATATCTTAATGACTAATGAAACAATAAAAGATGCTGAAACAAGAATGGGAAACTCTGTTAATTCTGCCAAAAGTGAAATGGCTGGAATAAGAGCAGGCAGAGCTTCACCTGGAATGCTAGACTCGCTAAAAATTGATGCTTATGGTCAAAAGATGGCCATCAATCAATTGGGAAATGTCACAACTCCAGATTCTAGAACTATAAGCATTGATATATGGGACCAATCAAATGTATCTCTCGTTGAAAAATCAATTAGAGAATCAGATTTGGGAATAAATCCAATGATAGAAGGTAATTTAATTAGATTACCACTTCCTCAACTAACTGAGGAAAGAAGGTTAGAATTTTTAAAGATAGCTGGTAAAATATCAGAAAATGCTAAAGTTGCTATTAGAAATATAAGAAGAGATGCGATTGAAAAAATTAAAACTTTTGAGAAAAATAAAGAACTTGGTCAAGATGAATCTAAAAAATATCAGTCTACTATTGAGAGCATTACATCTGATCATGTTAAAATGATAGACACATCTTTAAAAAATAAAGAAGAAGATCTTAAAAATATTTAAACTTCATAACCAACATTTATATAAATGTATAAAAAAAAGAGGATAGATCATGTAGCTATCATCATGGATGGTAATGGCAGGGGGGCATCAAAAAAAGGATTAAAGAGAGTAGATGGTCATAAAGCTGGTATAAAAAATTGTATAAATATAATTAAGAATCTAGAGCAGTTAGATTACAAAATTAAAAATATAACATTTTATGTATTCTCAACTGAAAATTGGAAAAGACCTATAAGAGAAATTAATAATCTTTTTAAGTTGATTGAATATTACTATATCAACTTTAAAGATTTAGCTAATGAAGAAAATTTAAAGATTAATCATCTTGGTTCAAAAAGAAATCTATCAAGTAAATTAAACTTAATAATTAAAGACGTAGTTGAAATTACAAAAAATAATAGTGGAACATGCATTAACCTTGCATTTAATTATGGAGGTAGAACAGAAATAATTGATGCTGTTAATAAAACTAGTTCAAAGTTTATAAGTATTCAGTCATTGACTAAGAATCTCTATATATCAAATCTTCCAGATCCAGATTTGATTATAAGGACAGGTGGTGAAATGAGATTAAGTAATTTTTTATTATGGCAATCAGCATATGCAGAATTATATTTTACTAAAATTTTATGGCCAAACTTTAAGATAAAATCTTTAAATAAAATAATTTCAATTTATTTTAATAGAATTAGAAAATATGGAAGATAGATCATTTAAAACTATATTAAATTCTAATTTTGTTAAAAGAATTTTTTCAGCAATAATGATAGTCCCTTTGATGATTTTACCAATATTATTCGGTGGATATATTTTGATATCTGTATATCTATTAATTTTAACTTTAATTTTTTTCGAACTTTTTGTAATAATTAATAATACTAAATATAAAATCTGTTCAATAATCTACCTATTAATTTCAATTTTTTCAATTTTGTGTTTTATAATCTTACTGATATCATCAAACATTAACGCATTATTTATTTCAATTATAATTATAATCTGGGTTTTTGATACGTTTTCGTATTTAGGTGGGTCCTTTTTTAAAGGAAAAAAAATATTTCCAAGGATAAGTAAAGGAAAAACATACTCTGGATTAATTTGTGGAGCTTTGGCGTCTGTGATAATTTATTCTTTCATAATTAATTATATAAACCTTGAGCAACAAATCTCTTATAATGGTATATTTATAATTATTCTTTTATCATTTATTGGTGACACTCTGGTTTCATTATTAAAAAGATCTGCTTCGATTAAAGATTCTGGTAATCTTTTACCTGGACATGGTGGATTTCTTGATAGATTAGATTCATTTATTTTAGTCTTCTTTGCAGTCGGATTTTATTTTCTGTTCTTATCATGAAGAAAATCAATTTACTAATCTATGGAGCTACAGGATCAATTGGAGACTCAGTTTTAACTATCATTAGAAAGCATAGAGATAGGTTTAATGTTGTTGGAATGACATGTGATAAAAATATAAAAAAACTATCTATCTTATCAAATGAATTTGACACTAAAAACATTGGCATTGCTACTTACAATAAGGAGCTAGATTATAAAAAATATTTTCCAGATAAAAACATATATTTTACACTTAGTGAGTTTAACGAATTAATCGCTAAAAATGTTGATATAATTATTTTTGCAATATCTGGTGCATCAATACTTGCTTTGAGCTTAGAAATTGCTAAATCTGGCAGAATTGTAGGACTAGCAAATAAAGAGTGTATAGTGTCTCTTGGAAATATTCTACTAGATGCCGCTAAGTTTCATAAAACAAAAATTATTCCTTTAGACTCAGAGCATAATTCAATTTATCAATTATTAAATAATAATAAGCATTCTTTTAGAACAATAACCATTACAGCAACGGGAGGACCTTTTCTAAATAAAAAACTTGACGATTTTAAAAACATAAAAGTTGAGGAAGCTATAAATCATCCAGTTTGGGATATGGGAAAAAAAATATCCATAGACTCAGCTACAATGGTAAATAAAGGCCTAGAGGTAATCGAGGCTAAATATCTTTTTGACTTAGATGTAAGTAAAATTAATGTTCTGATACATCCACAAGCAATGATACATGGCTTTATAACTTATAAAGATAATTCAATATTTTCATTTATAAGTTATCCTGATATGCAGATACCAATTTCCAATTTACTCTTTCCAAATAAGGATGTTAGTTTTGATGACCTGTATTTAGATTTAGCAAAGATACAAACTTTTAATTTCTATGATATTAATGAGAAAAAATTTCCAGCAATTAAATATGCTAAAGAAGTGGTTAACATAGGAGGTTTAGCTCCTAATGGATTTAACTATGTAAATGAAAAATTAGTTAATTTGTTTTTAAGCAAAAAAATTAATTTTTTAGATATTGTCAATTTCAATATAGCTACTTTAGATAAATTTTTTTCAAAAAATTCTAATATAGAAAGGCCTACAATTGAGGATATATTTAATTTTAACAAATGGATTGACGAAAATATTTATCTGGGCGATTAATTCAAATTAATGTAAGGTATAACCTTAATTTATGAAAACATTTAATCTTTTTATATTATTAATAGTCTTTTTTTCTATTAGCTCAAATGCAGTATATGCGTCGGATGACCATGTTTTAAATATTGAGATTAAAGGAACTGAGCGTATAGATAATGAAACAGTTATTTCATATTCTAACATTAGCTTAAATGATATTTATACTGAAGAATTAGGCAATGATGCCTTAAAAAGTCTATTTGAAACAGATCTATTTTCAAATATAGAAATAAATTTTAAGAATAATTCTTTGGTAATAACTGTAAGTGAGAATCCAACAGTAAATTTAATCAAATTTGAAGGAAATAAAAAAGTTAACGATGAAGATCTATTATTGGAAGTATCTTTAAAAGAAAGATCTATTTACTCACGATCCAAAGTTAAAAGAGATCTAGAGAAAATGTTGACTCTTTATCAAAGAGCAGGCCGTTTATCGACAGAAATTAATCCTACAATAGAGTTATTAGACAATAATAGAGTTAATCTTACATACGAAATCAATGAGTCAGATATTGCTGAAGTATCAAAAATTTCAATAGTTGGAAATGAATATTTTTCTTCTAGTAAAATAAAATCAATTATGAAAACTAAGCAAAAAAAGATATTATTACCATGGTCTAGTGCAGATAATTATGATCCAGACAAACTAGAATACGATAAACAATTAATTACTGAATTTTATAATAATAATGGATTTCCTGAATTTAAATTTACTGCAGCTATTGCCCAGTTAGTTCCAAATAAAAATAGCTTTGAAATTATATTAACTGTTAATGAAGGTGATATGTTTAATTTTGGCAGCATAAGCGCAGAGACTAAATTGGATAAGTTTTCAAGTGAGATTATTGTTGACGTTGTTTCAACAAAAGAAGGTACTTTGTACCAAGGCGATTTAATTAGTGATAGTATTAGTTTAATTAGAGATCAAGCATCTTTGTCAGGCTTTACATTTGTTGAAGTTTATCCAGATCTTTCAATAAATGATGAATTAAAAACTGTAGATATTAATTTTATAGTCAATGAAGGTCCAAGAGTTTATGTTAATAATATTAATATATCAGGTAACACAAGAACACTTGATAAAGTAATTAGAAGACAAATTAAATTATCTGAGGGAGATGCGTACAATAAATATTCGATAGATTTATCCAAGAATACTATAAAATCACTAAATTTTTTTAGTTCAGTTGATATTGACGAGGAAAGAGTGTTGGATAGTGATAGAATTGATATAAATGTAAATGTAGAGGAAAAAAATACAGGAGAAGTATCTGCAGGTGCAGGATACTCATCGACTAACAAAACATCAATTACTTTTGGTTTAAAAGAGAAGAACTTTTTGGGTAAAGGTCAAAAAGCAAATTTTCAAGCAAGCTTTGCAGATACACAATCTACTTATGATATATCATTTGAGGAACCTTATTATAATGAAAAAAATCTAAGTCTAAGAGGCGATCTGTATAGTAGATTTTCAGATCCTACATCTGTTAAATATGAAACTGAGGACCTGGGAGCAGGATTTTCTATTAGATTTCCTCTCGCTCCGTCCATATCTTATGGTTTTTCTTATGAAATTTTTACAACAAAAGTTAAAGCCGATGCGGATGCAAGTTCTTATGAAAAACTATTAGCAGGAACAGATACAGTTTCAGCTATGACAAACACCATAACAAATGATAGAAGAAACAGCCCATACAAACCATCCTCTGGTTCATTATCGAGATTTAATTCCACAGTAGCTGGATTAGGAGGAACTTCTTATTACATTAAAAACAGCTTCGATTACAGCAAATATAGAAGGCTATCAAAAAGATTTATTGGAGCATTCAAACTAGAGGCTGGGCATTTGAACGGATATAATGATAAATATGCACCGATAAGCTCTAATTATAAGTTGGGAGGCAAAAATTTAAGAGGATTTAAATCTGGAAGGGTCGGACCAAAAAGTGGTAATTCATATTATGGTGGACAATATTATTATTTGACATCTCTTGAAACAAATCTTGATTTACCTATTGATGAATTCGATATTACAAGTGTATTTTTTATTGATGCTGGCAGTGTATGGGGGCTAGATGATCGATATGGAGCCATTAACGATGATCATGAAATTAGGTCTTCAGCTGGAATAAACTTTTTATGGGATTCGGCTATTGGGCCAATAAACTTAGTCTATGCAAAAGCAATAAGTAAAGAAAGCACAGATAGTTTAGACAGTTTTTATTTTGATATAGGATATAATTTTTAAATACAAACACCATTATGAAAAAAAAATTAATTTTTATAACTAGTATATTCTTAATTTATTTTACCACTAATTTATATGCTAGTGATTATCCAAATACATCAATAGCAATTATAGACACTATTGAAATATTAAATAATTCAAAAGTAGCAATTAACGCAAATGAGCAAATTGAAGAAATCTCTATTAGAGTTCAAGAAGAGCTCGCAAATAACGAAAAGAAAATCTTAGATGAGCAAAAAAAATTAATAGAGGCACAAAGCATAATGGCCCCAGAGGCTTTTGAAGAAAAAAGAATCGAATATGAAAAAAGTGTTCAAGACTTCCAGATTAAAAGTCAAAATACATTGGTTGCATTAGATAATAAGGTTGCAATGGTAAGGGCTCAAATTCTTGATGAAGTTAGACCTATACTTGAACAAATTGCAGAGGAAAAAGGTATTACTGTTATTTTAGAAAAAGGAACGGTTGTTTTAAATGCAGATAATATGGATATTACCAAATTAGTAATGAAGCAATTAAACAAAAACTTGCCCAAAATTAAAGTAGAGTTCGAAGAATAATTTTTATATGAATTATCCTGTATTCCATCGGAATTTAGGTCCATTCACGTTAAGACAAATTGCTGACCATGTTAATGCAGATTTAGAATGTAATAAGTTCCAAGATGAAAATCTTTTGATTCAAAATTTTAGTGGTATCGAATTTACAAATTCTCATGACATAAGCTTTCTTAATGATAACTATGATTCAGATATAGAAGATATTGGAGTGATGAATTTGATTATTTCAAAAAAGAATAAAAGAAAGTTCACTGACAATATAAATATTTTAAAGGTTGATAATCTTCATCTAGCTGTTGCAAAAGCATCAAACTTTTTCTACAAATCACATGATTCAAACTTTATCAACTCGCTCAATCCTCCAAATTTTGAAAATTGTAAGTATATAGATGAAAAAGCTATAATTTCAAATGGTGTAAAAATTGGAAAAAATTTATCTATAAGTTCAGGTGCTTATATAGGACATAATTGTGTAATCGGAAAAAATGTTACAATTGAAAATAATACTGTAATCACTAATTCAATTATCGGTGACAATGTTAGTATTGGAAGAAATTGCTCAATAGGTCAATCAGGTTTTGGATTTGCGGTCAATAACCCAATTAATGAAACTATTTTTCATAAATGCAGGGTAGTCTTGCAAAATAATGTTAAAATTGGATCAAACTGCTGTATTGATCGAGGAAGTTTTAGAGACACAGTAATAGGAGAGAATACCTATATGGACAACATGTGTCACATAGCGCACAATGTTGTAATCGGCAACAATTGTGTATTTGCAGCATGTCTTGGTATTGCAGGAAGTGCAAATATTGGAAATTTTGTATTTACAGGAGGACAGGTGGGAATAAATGGACATGTAAAAGTTGGTGATAGAGTAAAAATTGCTGCTCAAAGCGGAGTATTCAATGATGTTGAAAGTGACGCAAATCTAATGGGTAGTCCTGCAATAAATAGATTTAAATATTTGAAAAATTTTAAAAAAAATGATGTCTGAAAAATTAAATAAAAATCAAATTGTTAAATTAATACCTCATAGAGATCCTTTTCTTTTCTTAGATGAGTTAATAGAAATTAAAAAATTAGAAACAGCCACGGGAGTATATACCTTTAAAAATACTGAAGATTTCTTTTTAGGGCATTTTCCAGGTCATCCAATTGTTCCAGGAGTGATCCTTGTTGAAATGATGGCTCAGGCGGGTGCAGCTTTAATTGCATATAGCATAGACGAAGAGACAACTGATAAAGTTGTTTACCTTATGAATATCGAAAAAACAAAATTTAGAAATCCAGTTTTTCCTAATCAAAAAATTTATACTTATGTTAAGGCGCTTAGATCTAAAGGTAGAGTTTGGAAACTTCAGGGAAAAACACTTGATAGTAAAAATAAGATAATTAGTGAAGCAATATGGAGTGCAATGATAATGGACAGAGACAATGTCTAAAATTCATAAAACAGCAATCATAGGTGATAATTGTATTATTGGTAAGAATGTGGAAATAGGTGCATATTCCATTATAGAAGATCAAGCTAAAATAGGTGATGAAACTAAAATACATTCGCATGTCCATATTTCAGGAAATACAGATATTGGAAAATCAAATATAATTTTTCAATTTTGTTCTATTGGCTCACCACCACAAGATTTGAAGTTTGGTGGAGAAAAAAGTTTTTTGAATATTGGTGATTCAAATACTTTTAGAGAGAGTTGTACAGTTAACCCTGGGACAGAAGGGGGAGGGTTAATTACTGAAATAGGGAATAATTCACTGTTCATGACGGGCGCTCACATTGCTCATGATTGCAAAGTTGGAAACAATACTGTTTTTGCAAACAATGCAACATTAGGTGGTCATGTTACAATTGAAGATAATGCTATATTGGGTGGGCTTTCAGCTATCCATCAATTTTGTAAAATAGGCACTCTAGCTATGATTGGTGGACTATGTGCAGTTCACAATGATGTAATCCCGTATGGATTAGTTTCAGGAAATCGAGCTAAGTTAGAAGGGGTTAATCTGATTGGATTAAAAAGAGCTTCATATTCGAGCCAGAAAATTAAAGACTTTACAAAAGCTGTAGGCACAATATTTTCAAGCAATTCAATTAAAACTAAATGTACAGAATTTAAAGGTACATCAAATGAACTTATAGTCACTTTATGTAGTTTTATTGAAAGCGAGTCAAAACGAGGCCTTTGTCCTTATGCTAAAAAATAAAAATATATGTATTTTAGGTGGAAATGACGAACTAACTAATTCATTTTATATATATTGTAAAAAAACATTTAAAAAAACTATATACATAAATTTCTCAAATAAAAAACATGCAAATACATTAAATAAAGATATTTATAATCTGCATTTATATGAATTAAAAAAATGTTTAGATATATTAAAAAAAAATAATATTAACGAGCTAGTCTTCATTGGAAAAATATTGAGGCCTGATTTAACAAAATTTAAGCTTGATGGAATAATAGATCAATATCTAGATAAATTAATTAATTCTTACAAAAAAGGTGATGGTGAAGTTTTAAAAGTCGTTATTTCAATATTCAATGAAAAAGGTTTCAAGGTAGTTCCAATTACACATCTGACTAACAACTTTTCATTTAGAAAAAGTGATAAGAATATTATATTTAATATGAATGATTCTGATCAAACAGATATAGAAAAAGCATTTAAGATATTAAATGTTCTTTCAAAGTACGATAATGCTCAGTCTATCATAATAGATAGTGGACATATTCTTGCAATTGAAGCTGCAGAAGGAACTGATGAGATGATTGATAAAGTTATTACTTATAAGAAGAAATTGCCAATTAATGAAAGTAAGGGAATACTTGTAAAATTACCTAAAAAAAATCAAAGTTTGAAAGTAGATTTACCAGTAATTGGGCCTAAAACAATAAAATTACTAAAAAAAGCAAAAATAAAATCGTTAGCCGTGACTAAATCCCGAACATTAGTGAATAACTTAGACAAAACGTTGAAAGAAATTGAGAAGAATAAAATAAATTTATATTTTATTTAATTATCTAGTATTTTTTTTTGATCTTTTACTTCCATACTTAAGTTTATTATTACCCGTATAGAGCTGTCTTGGTCTACCAATTCTTTGTATTGGATCTTCAATCATTTCAGTCCATTGAGCAGTCCAGCCGGCTGTTCTTGCTATTGCAAAAATTACTGTAAACATTTCTAGAGGAAATCCAATTGCCCTAAGTATTATTCCTGAATAAAAATCTACATTTGGATAAAGTTTTTTCTTTATAAAGTATGGGTCTTTAAGGGCAATTTTTTCAAGTTCCATAGCAAGTTCTAATATTGGATCATTTTTAATTCCAACGTGTTTTAGAACTTTTCTGCACGTTTCTTTTAAAATTTTTGCTCTCGGATCGTAGTTCTTATAAACACGATGACCAAATCCCATTAATTTAAATTTATCCTTTGGGTTTTTTGCTTTATTAATATATTTTCTTATATTCTTTTTATATTTTATTTCTTCTAACATTTCTAGCGCAGCCTGATTAGCTCCACCGTGTGCTGGTCCCCATAATGAAGCAACACCTGCAGCGATACATGCGAAAGGGTTTGCCCCAGAAGATCCAGCTAATCTTACTGTTGATGTTGATGCATTTTGCTCATGGTCAGCATGTAAAATAAAAATTGTGTCCATTGCCTTTGCTAATATAGGAGAAACTCTATAATTTTCTGCTGTTGTACTAAAACACATGTGAAGAAAGTTTTCGGAAAATGTTAATTTATTTTTAGGAGACACAAAAGTTTGTCCTATTGAATATTTATAAGCCATTGCTCCTATGGTAGATGCTTTTGCTATAATTCTTCTTGTTGATTCCTGCCTTTGATGAGGGTCGTGAATATCTAGAGAGTCTTGATAAAAAGACGATAGAGCGCCCATAACTCCTACCATCATGGCCATGGGATGCGCATCACGCCGAAAACCCTCAAAGAAATTTATTATTTGATCATGAAGTAGTGTATGCCTTGTAATTAGTTTTTTATATTTTAGGAGCTGATCTTTATTAGGAAGATCACCATAAATAAGCAAGTTTGCAACTTCTATAAAATCGCTTTTTTTTGCAAGCTCTTGAATATCATAACCTCTGTATCTTAATATCCCATTTTCTCCATCTATATAGGTGATTTTTGATTCACATGAGGCCGTAGATGTAAACCCAGGATCATAAGTAAAGTAATTAGATAGCGAATGTAATTTTGAAATATCAACTACATTTTCTCCAACACTTGATTCAAATATTGGAAGAGTATAAGTATCATTATCAATAGTAATTTTTGCTGTTTTTTTGATTTTATGTGTTTTTTTCTTTTTCAACATAAGTTTCTAAATAAACTAATAAATAAAATATTAAAGTTAAATCAAGAGAAAATTTAGTATTTTCTTATCAAACCTATTAATTTTCCTTGAACTTTGACTCTGTGTGCAGATAAAATTTTTGTTTCATACAAAGGATTAGCACTTTCAAGAGCAATACTTTGGCCTTTTTTTCTTAATCTTTTTAAAGTAGCTTCATGATCATCAATAAGTGCCACTACTATATCGCCATTGTCAGCGAGATTAGTTTTTTTAATAAGAACTGTATCACCCTCATGAATTCCCTCATTAATCATTGAATCACCTTCAACAGTTAATGCATAACTTTCACCAATTGGCATCATTTCCTTAGGTACATCAATTGACTCATCATTTTGTTGCATTGCTTCAATAGGTGTACCTGCAGCAATCTTTCCTAAAAGTGGCAGAGTGCTTAATTTATTATTTGTATAATTTTCATTTTGACTATTGAATTTTCCAACAATAATATTTTTTTTATTTTGCTGAGATACGTCTATATTTGAAATGCCATCCTTAATAATTTCTAATGCCCTAGCTTTGTGAGCAAGTCTCTTTACAAAGCCTCTTTCTTCTAAAGCTATGATTAATCTATGAATTCCAGATTTAGATTTTAAATCTAAAGCTGATTTCATTTCCTCATAAGATGGGGTAACCCCATTCTTGTTTTGGAAAGTTTGAATATAATTTAAAAGCTCTTTTTGTTTCTTTGTTAGCATACGAATCCTTAATTCATATGTTCTATCAATGTTCTTGTTATAATTCAATATAAATTTATATATAATTATCAATAACTTATAAAATATTCTTTATATATTAATTTATAAGATTCTTTACATTCTGGCTCAAGTTAGGTGATCGCATCAATGATTCACCTATAAGAAAAGTATCAATTGATGAATTGTTCTTTATGTGATCAATATCTTGTCGAGTATTAATTCCACTTTCAGCAACAATCAGCTTATTACTTTTTGTAATATTACTAATTTTAATTGAATTATTGATATCAATACTGAAATCATTCAAGTCTCTATTATTAATTCCAACTAACTTTGATTTCATTAACTCAGCACGTTTCATTTCTTCTTCATTGTGAACTTCAATTAAAACATCCAGTCCTATTTCAGATGAAATATTTTCAAATAAACATGCTTGTTTGTGATCTAATATGGATAATATCAATAAGATACAATCAGCCCCAATTACCTTAGATTCATATATTTGATATTCATCTACAATGAAATCTTTTCTAAGTATTGGCAGTGAAATATGCTTTTTAACTTCTATTAAGTCATTTATTGATCCTTTAAAATATTTTTCATCAGTTAATATCGAAATGCATGAGATTCCATTTTCTTCATATTGTTTAGCTATATTAATGATATCAACATTATTATCGATTATGGTTCCTGCTGATGGACTTGATCGTTTTAATTCACCAATAATAGAAATTTTTTTATTATTTTCATTAATAAGCTTACTTGAAAACTTATTAGATTCATCTGCGTTAAGTGATTTGCAATTTTCCATTATTGCAGATAATGATGTTTTGTTTTTTTGATTTTCAACGAAATCTAATTTATATTCTTTGATTTCTTGAAGTATTGACATTATTTATTACTAAATGAAATTAAATCTTTTAATTTATTTTCTGCTGACCCAGTATCAATTATACTTCTTGCTAGTTCATAATATTTATTGATATTTCTTGTATTAGGTTCCTCATTAGAAGAAAGTAGAAATGCAAAAGCTGCATTTATACTGACAATTTCATAAAATGAATCCTTTTTACCAGTAAAAATATCAATAATCCTATTTGCGTTATAATTAGGATCATCTCCAATTAACTCTGATTTGATAGGCTCTTTTAACTTGAGATCGACTGGATTAAATATTTTCTCTCCATATACATTAGAATAGATAAAGTTTTCTCCTTCTGTAGATATTTCATCCATTCCTTCATAGCCAAGAATAATGAAAGCATTTTTACCTTCTCGTTTATTAAATACTTCTTTGTAAATATTAAGAACATCATTGCCAAAAACCCCAATAATTTGATTATCAACATTACCTGGATTAAGCAATGGGCCAAGTATATTGAAAATTGTTCTTACTCCAATTTGTTGCCTTACGGGTCCAACATATTTCATTGCAGGATGGTGATTTGGAGCAAACATAAAGCAAATTCCTACTTCTTTAAGGCAATCCTCCAAGAATTCTATCGGCATATTTATATTTATCCCTAGGGCAGACAGAACATCGGCTGACCCACATTTTGAAGTGAGAGCTTTATTTCCATGTTTAGCAACTGGTATATCGTTTGCTGCTAATACAAATGATATAGCAGTTGAGATATTTAAGGATGATTTTCCATCGCCTCCAGTCCCACATGTATCTATAGATCCTACCGGTATATTAATTGGAACCATCTTTTTATGCATTACCTCCATAGCACCCAAAACATGTTCACTATGTATACCTGATTTTTGCAGTGCAATTAAAAATGCTGCTATTTGTGATTCAAGAGCTTCTCCTGACATGATAATTTCAAATGCCTCTGACGTTTGTTGTCTTGATAGACTAGAATTGAAAGCCATTGGAATTATATTTTTAAGTATATCGCTCATAGTTTCAAAAAGTTCTTTATAATTTTCTTTCCGTACGGCACAGAAGCTATACTTTCAGGATGAAATTGTACACCAAAACAAGGATAATCATTGTGTTCTATTCCCATTACAACATCCTTACCATTGTCGGATGTTTTTGATATTATCCTAAAAGTTTCAGGCAATGAGTTTTTTTTAATAATTAAACTATGGTAACGGGTAGCATCAAATTCTTTTGGTAAACCTCTAAAAATAATTGAATTAAGATTCTTCATCTTAGAAGTCTTTCCATGCATAATTATATCAGCTTTTACTATTTTTGCTCCAAATGCTTGACCTATAGATTGGTGACCTAGGCACACACCTAAGATCGGAATCGTTTTGTAAAATTTTTTAATCATATTCACACAAATACCTGCCTCATTTGGCGTGCACGGACCTGGGGATATAATTATTTTTTTAGGATTTAATTTTTTAATCTGTTTTAGTGTAATTTTATTATTTCTGAAAACTTTTACTGAATAGCCCAAATCTTCTACATAGTGCACGAGGTTATAAGTGAAGCTGTCGTAATTATCTATTAATAGAATCATCTTTAATTTCCTAAAGCAATTTCAGCAGCGTTAAACAGAGCTTTGGCTTTGTTAACAGTTTCTTCAAATTCTTTTTTTGGATCACTATCATAAACTATTCCTCCACCAGCCTGTACGTACAATTTATTTTTATGTATTATTCCTGTTCTTAATGCGATACAAGTATCCATGTCACCATTAGGCGATATATAGCCAATTCCACCAGCATATATGCCCCGCTTAATATTTTCTAATTCATCAATAATTTCCATAGCCCTAATTTTTGGAGCTCCCGTAACTGTTCCCGCTGGAAACCCAGCCATCAAAGCATCCATTGAAGTCTTACCCTGTTGAATCTGTCCTTGGACATTTGACACTATATGCATAACATGAGAATATTTTTCAATTGTAAAGCTTGAAGTAACTTTTACTGAACTTTTTCTTGATACTCTGCCGACATCATTTCTTCCTAAATCAAGAAGCATTAGGTGTTCTGAAACCTCTTTTTTATCTTTCAACAACTCTCTTTCGTAAAATTTATCTTTTTCCTTACTTTTTCCTCTTGGTCTTGTTCCAGCAATTGGCCTTATGGTTATTATATTTTTTCTTAATCGTACTAAAATTTCTGGACTAGAGCCTACAATATTAAAATTTGGCAAGTTAAAATAATAGAGAAAAGGAGAGGGGTTAGTTTTTCTGAGTACTTGATAAAGTTTTTTTCCTGTAGCATTGTATTTGGCATAGAATCGTTGACTAGGCACAACTTGAAAAATATCTCCATCCTTAATATATTTTTTAGCTAAATTGATATTTTTTTCAAACTTAGATCTTGAAATATTTGATTTAGGAATAATTTTTTTTCTTTTATTAAAATTTATATCGTCATATCCCTTATTTATTTTGACGTCTTTTTCTATCTTCTTAAATTCATTTACTAAATTTTCATAAACATTTTTTTTATTTGAGGCACTGTTATCGATCGTTTTTGTTAAAAATAATATCGATTTTTGATTATCATATATTATTAATGTTTCTGGAATAAATAAAAGGCAATCCGGCAAATGAAGCGTGTCAATTTTCTTCTTTTTTATTATATTTTCAATATTATTAATATTTTCATAACTTAAATAACCAAAAAAAGCTGAGGTCATAGGAGGAAGATTTTCAACATTTGATATTTTGTAGCTGTTTATAATAGAATTTATTTGATTAAGAATATTTTTCTCTTTTTTTAACTTCTTAGTCTTTTTATTTCTAATTACATAAAGTCCTTTTTTTTTATTTATAATTACTGATGATGCACCGTAGCCGCAAAACGTGTATCTACCTTTGTCTTTGCCTTTTTCTACAGATTCATAAAGAAAGCTATAACTTGTTCCATCTACCTTATTCATAAAGTATGGAACAGGATCTAAATTAAATTTCTTAATTTTTTTGTAGAAAATAAAATTTTTTTTATTTTTTATCTTTTTAATAAATTGACTCTTATTATGAGATATCATTATGAAAAGAGATTGTTTATATTTTGAATAAATATTTCATAATTGGAATTCTCTATAATGCTGTCTCCAAAAATACTTTCAATTGAAAGGTCGTAGTTTAGTTTAATATTGTTCAAAACTTGATTGTAGAATTCTTGAGAAATTTTGTCTTTTGGACTTATAATTTCTTTTAAATATAGTATTCCTATATTATTACTTAAATCCTTGAACTTAATAACATTACCTTTGTTGGAAGCGAATATTTCTTCAATTGTAGAGTATTCAAAATTTGATTTATTCGAATTTCTTTTTATATTGTCTAAAGAAAGTAATTCTAATTTATTAGAGTTTATGTAATTCTTAAATTGATCATAACTTTTAAACTGGTTTTCGATTAAGAATTGATTAGCAATTTCATCGAGTATTTTTTGTTGTTTATAATCTTTTAAGTCAAGTTTAACTCGATCTTTGATAACATCTAGTTTCTGAATATATGGTTCATTTATATTTATAATTTTAAATATAAAAGCTGTTTCATTATCTAAAATTATATCAGAAATATAATTTGTAATGTTTGTATATGCTTCAGAAAATAGGTCTTTATTTTTTTGATTATCTATAAATTCATCTAATTCAGACTTTTTAATAACCTTACTAGCTGTACCCTGAATAGTTTCCAGATCTAATTCTAAAGCTATTTCTCTCAAATCATATCCAGTGAGTAGCAGTTCATCAGCAAAATTTAGTGCCTGGTCATATAAATCATATGCCTCATTATATGATAGCTCATCTAAAATAGTTTGCTTTACATCTTCATAGGATTTTTGTGATTCGGGAAATACTTCTATTACTTTAACTACATAAAATCCAGCATCGGGAATTCTTATTGGATTGCTAATTTTATTTTTTTTAAGATTAAAGATCTCTTCTATCACATTTTCTTCAAAACTATCTTTTGTTAAATCTTCTATTGTATTTAATGTAATGTTGTTACTTTCTTGATATATCATAGTTTTTTCTGAATTATTATTTGACCATACTTTAAAAAAATTTTCAGCATCTTCTTGATTTTCAAATCTTGCTAATCTAATTGATCTTTTTTCTTCTTCGAAGAATAAATCTTTATTTTCATTGTAGTATAGAAGCGCATCTTCATTATTAGCCGAAGTAAGTTTTTTGTAATCTTCTAGATTAAATTCTATATATTCAACTGTTCTTACTTCCTCAGTAAGATATTTTGATTTATTTAAATCATAATACTCATTTAATTCATCATCAGAAAAATCGACATCAATATCATTTTTATTAAAAATAAAATAATCAATATTTCTTTCTTCACCTTCATATTCATATAACAAGTCAATAATTTTAGTGTTTATTGTGTTTCCAGACTTAAAATTTTCAAATAAAAGACTGTTTACATAGACGAAGGTAAGTTCATTTAAAAATTCCTCTTCTGAACTAAAGTTTCTTCTAATTGAGTTTCTATACAGTTGCTCACTAAATTTTCCATCTGTCCCGATAAATTGAGGAAGATTTTTTATTGTATCTTTTAAGATATTATCAGTTAGGTATATTTTATTTTTATCTGCAAATTCTAATACCATTTTCTCATAAACAAGATCATTTATAATAAGTTTATCGATATTTTGTTCATAAGCCTCTTGAACAGTTATTTGGCCACCGGTTCTAATGTTTAGATCCTGAACTTCTTTTCCAAATTTATTGTAGAATTCTTCGAGCGAAATTTTTTGATTTCCAACTTTAGCAGCTAACTTACTGTTCCCAGATGAAAGAATATCTCCAACTCCCCATAAGGCAAAGCTAAGTACCATTAATCCCAGCAATATTTTTCCAAATATTGATGAAACTAAATTTCTTACTATATTTAACATTTTAGTCTAAAAGTATTAATATTGCTTGAATTTATAAAGGATTACAGCCTAATGAAAAGGAATAATTATATCATCGCAAATTGGAAAATGAATGGCAGTGAAAAGTCAATTTCTTTAGTAAAATCAATTCAAAAACACTTATTGAATAAGAAAAGAAGTTTCCCAATTACGATAATATGTCCGCCTTTTACATCTTTAAGTCTACTTATAAAGCACTCAAAGAAGAACATTAAATTTGGAGCTCAGGATGTGCATTATGCAGACTCAGGAGCATTCACTGGCTCAATAAGTGCTTTAATGCTTAAAGAACTTGGTGCAAAGTATGTTATTATTGGTCACTCAGAAAGAAGGCAGTATCAAAAAGAATCAATTTTAGAATTGAGAAAGAAAATTAATGCATCTTTATCTAAGAATTTAAAAGTTATTTTTTGTATTGGTGAAAAGGTAGAAGAGATTAAAAATAGATCAGCAATATTAAAAAAACAATTAACCTCTTTACCTAATAAATTTTCATCTAAAAATATAATTATTGCATATGAGCCTGTTTGGGCAATAGGGACAGGCAAAACCCCGACAGTAAATGATATTAACAAAATTCATATTTCAATAAGAAAAATGTTGCATCGTAAAGTTGGAAAAGAAGCCTTATCAACAAGTATTTTATATGGGGGGTCAGTTAATTCAAATAACTCTCACGAAATATTGAATCTCTCTGATGTTGACGGGGCCTTAGTTGGAGGGGCGTCGTTAAAATCGAAAGAATTTTGTAAAATAATTGATTCTTCTAGTTAAATTGATATATAGAGCCAAATGGAAACAATATTATTAGTTATTCACGCTTTACTAGCTCTTTTGTTAATAATTATCGTTTTAATTCAAAGAGCAGAAGGTGGTGCCTTAGGAATTGGTGGAGGTGCTGATGGAATGACTCCAAGAGGCGCTGCAGATGCCTTAACCCGCACAACTGCAATTATTGCTACTCTTTTTATTATAACTAGTATTTCTCTCACAATTATAAGCCTTAAATCCAATGATCGTAGCCTTTCATTTGATGACAGCTCTCCTGAAGTATCTGAAGACATTGAAGATTTACCTGAATTACCATTATTGGATTAATTCTCTTTTATTTAAGATTTAATTATTGTATAAAATACTTCCATGGCGCGATTTATATTTGTCACTGGCGGCGTGGTATCATCACTTGGTAAAGGTCTTGCTTCAGCATCGCTAGCTTCATTACTTCAACATCATGGTTATAATGTTCGAATAAGAAAACTTGATCCTTATTTGAATGTAGATCCTGGAACTATGAGCCCTTATCAACATGGTGAAGTTTATGTAACAGATGATGGCGCTGAAACTGATTTAGACTTGGGTCATTATGAAAGATTTACAGGCGTTGTTTCAAAGAAATCAGACAATATAACCTCAGGAAAAGTTTATCAGAAAATTATATCTAAAGAGAGAAGAGGTGAATATCTTGGAGCTACAGTTCAGGTTATTCCTCATGTTACAAATGAAATTAAAGAATTTATTAGCAATGATATTCAAGATGAAGATTTTGTTATATGCGAAATAGGAGGTACGATAGGGGATATTGAAAGTCTCCCATTTATTGAAGCTATCAGACAATTTAATAATGATAACGGTAGAGAAAACTCTATGTTTGTTCATGTGACTCTCGTTCCATTCATTGCAAGTTCAGGTGAATTGAAAACTAAACCCACACAACATTCTGTTAAGGAATTAAGAAGCTTAGGTATTCAACCAGATATATTACTTTGTCGAGCAGACAGAGAGATACCTGCTGATGAAAGAAGGAAAATTGGATTATTTTGTAACGTGAAGCATGACTGTGTTATTCAGGCAATTAATGCTAATACAATATACGAAGTTCCGATTAATTTTAAAAATGAGGAATTAGATAAAAGAGTTCTTGAATATTTTAAATTAGATAATTCAAAGGAAATAGATCTAAAAATGTGGTCTCAAGTTTCAAAGCATATTCTTGATCCTGATGGAGAAGTATCTATTGGCATAGTTGGTAAATATACGGGTCTTGCTGACGCATATAAGTCTTTAAATGAAGCTTTGTCACATGGTGGAATTTTTAATAACGTAAAAGTAAGTTTAAAGTGGATAGAGTCAGATGAGTTAAATGAAAGCAATGTTAATCTTAAATTATCATCTTGTAATGGTATTTTAGTTCCTGGTGGCTTTGGAGAACGTGGTTCCGAAGGAAAAATTTTAGCAATTCAATACGCAAGAACAAATAATGTACCTTATTTTGGGATTTGTTTTGGCATGCAACTTGCAGTCATTGAAATGGCTAGAAATATTTTAAATATTAAAGATGCAAGTTCGAGTGAGTTTGGCAATTCTAAAAATTCAGTAGTTGGATTGATGACAGAATGGACTACATCAGATAATAAAGTTGAAAAACGTCAACTAAATGGTGATTTAGGTGGAACAATGAGACTTGGTGCTTACGATGCAATGCTTAAAAAAGATTCTAAAGTTTTTAAGATATATGAAAATGAGATAATTAGTGAACGTCATAGACACAGATTTGAAGTAAATAATAATTATGAAAAAGATTTAATGAAAGAAGGTGTTGTATTTTCAGGCTATTCTCCCGATGGACTCTTACCTGAAATAGTTGAAATTTCTAATCATCCTTGGTTCATAGGCGTTCAATTTCATCCTGAATTAAAATCAAAGCCGTTTGATCCTCATCCACTTTTTAAATCTTTTATAAGTGCTGCAAAAGATCAATCTAGGCTGGTATGAAAATGCAAAATTCTGTTAAATTAGATAATATTGAGTTTAATAATACTAAAAAACTTGTCCTTATAGCTGGACCATGTGTTCTGGAATCCTATGAACATGCAAAATTAATGACTGATAAGTTATTAGAAATAACAGAAAAATTAAAAATGGATTTTGTTTATAAAACATCCTTTGATAAAGCAAATCGAACAAGTATTAATGCTGACCGCGGAATAGGAATAGATGAATCAATTAAAATTTTTGATAAACTGAAAAGTGAATATTCACTAAAAATTTTAACAGATGTTCACAGCCCGAGTGACTGTGATAAAATAAAAAAACATGTAGACATTCTCCAAATTCCTGCCTTTTTATGCAGACAAACAGATTTACTTATATCTGCAGCTGCTACTGGAAAAATTATTAATGTTAAAAAGGGTCAATTTTTAGCTCCACATGACATGTTAAATGTAGCAAATAAAATTATTGAATCTGGAAATAAACAATTATTATTGACTGAACGAGGCGCTTCTTTTGGATACAATAACCTTGTTTCAGATATGAGATCTCTAGAAATTATGAAACAAGAAATTTTATATCCTGTTATTTTTGATGCTACTCACTCAGTTCAAGCTCCTGGAGGGAAAGGAACTTCAAGCGGAGGAGATAGAAAATTTGTTCCTGTTCTTGCTAAGGCAGCGGTTAGCACAGGAATTGCAGGAGTTTTTATGGAAACTCACAATGATCCAGATAACGCACCTTCTGACGGCCCTAATATGGTCCCTGTTGATGAATTGGAAAAATTACTATACAAACTAATTCAAATTGACAGTATAGTTAAAGAAAATTAATTAAATTATTAATTTTAAATGTTTTTTTATGAATAATATTAAAAATATTGTTTCTAGACAGATTATTGACAGCAGGGGAAATCCAACTGTAGAAACTGACGTGTTTCTGGAAAATGGAGCGATGGGGAGAGCTGCAGTACCCTCTGGTGCTTCGACAGGTAAATCTGAAGCTTTTGAATTAAGAGATAGGAAAAAAGCTTTTAATGGTAAATCAGTTAAAAGGGCTGTGTCTAATGTCAATGGGGTTATTTTTGATGCTTTATCTGGATTTGATGCTACAGAGCAATCGCTAATTGACAATACTCTGATTGATTTAGATGGAACAAAAAATAAATCAAAACTTGGCGCTAATGCTATATTAAGTGTTTCTATGGCAACAGCTGTAGCTGCAGCTAATTCTTATAAGGTTCCCTTATTCAAATATCTCGGAGGCGCAAAACAATTTAAAATGCCCACGCCAATGTTAAACGTTATTAATGGTGGAGCTCATGCGAATAACAGTCTAAGGTTTCAAGAATTTATGATAATCCCAATTGGTATTGCTACCTTTAATGAGGCAATTCTAAGATCATCAGAAGTGTTCCATTCATTAAAATCAATATTAGATATAAATAAATTTTCTACTGCTGTAGGGGATGAAGGTGGATTTGCACCTAATCTAAAGTCAGAAGATGAGGCTCTTAAATTAATTTGCGATGCTGTCATTAAAAGTGGTTATAAATTGGAAAAAGATTTTCTATTAGCAATAGATGTTGGGGCATCAGAATTTTATAAAAATAGAAAGTACGATATGCCGACTTCAAAAAAGAAGTTAACTTCTAAAGAATTCTCCAAGCTTCTAAATAAACTTTGTAACAAATATCCTATTATTTCATTAGAAGATCCATTTGATGAAAATGATTGGGACTCATGGACTAATTACACAAAAAATAAAGGTGATAAGCTGCAGATAGTTGGAGATGATCTCTATACAACAAATGTATCTAGATTAAAAACTGGAATAGAAAAATCTGCTTCAAATGCAATATTAATTAAACTAAATCAAATAGGAACCTTAACAGAAACATTGGAAGCAATCGAAATGGCTCAATCAAATAATATTGAAACAATAATTTCACACAGATCTGGTGAAACTGAGGACACTTTTATTTCTGATTTGGCCGTAGCTACTAATTCTGGACAAATAAAAACTGGATCTATATCTAGGAGTGATCGAGTTTCTAAATACAACCAGTTGATTAGGATTGAAGAACATTTAAATTCCAAAAAAACATTAAAAAACAATAAGTTCTACTAATTTATTCATTTTACACAAGAACAAAAAGAGTCCAAAAATAGATATTCTTTAATTTTTAACTCTTTTCGAAGTTTTAAAATTGTACATCCTCGTAAATGATGATTTTTTGATGTCATGTCGAAGATATCAACATTAAAGGGGAATTTGGTTAAGTTTTACCCTTTTTTTGTCTTTCCACTTATTCTTTTGTATTTATTGATAAATATATTTGATGGTAACAATGGATTGTTATCCCATAACCGATTAGACGCGCAAATCTTGAGTCTAAAGCATCAAATTGATGATGTAAAAAAAAGCAATGAATTATACCAAATTAAGATCTCATCAATGAGCAATCTTAATTCAAAAGATCTAATTGATGAGCAAATTAGATCAGTTTTAGGTTATGGAAAAAATAGTGAATATGTCATCTATTTAGACTAATTCTTTAACTTGAAATTACTGATAAAGATTATATTTTCTAAGTTGTGCAAGATACGCGATTAATTTCAAAATCTCTGTTAAGAAAAAACTTTTCATCTATCCCGAGTCCAAATAAACCAAAATGGCTGAAGATCAAATTACCATCAGAGAAAATACTTGACACCAAAAAAATTATAATAGATCAAAATTTAACAACTGTATGTGAGGAAGCTCTATGTCCAAACTTAAGTGAATGTTGGAGTAAAAGGCATGCAACTTTTATGATATTAGGTGACGTATGCACTCGCTCATGTAGTTTCTGTAATATCCAAACAGGAAAACCCAAAATTGTCGACAAAACTGAACCTGCTAGAGTTGCTAATGCAGTAAAAGCCTTAAATCTGAATCATGTAGTAATAACATCTGTTGATAGAGATGATTTAGATGATGGAGGAGCAATGCATTTTTATAAAACTATTAAAATGATAAAAAAGCTTTCACCGAAAGTATCAATTGAAATTTTAACTCCTGATTTCAGGAATAAAAAAAACTATTTAGAAACGATTTCTAAGTGTGATATTAGCGTATTTAATCATAATTTAGAAACCGTAGAGAGTCTGTATAAAAATGTAAGGCCGGGAGCAAGTTATTTTCATTCTCTTTCGCTTTTAGAATCTATAAAAAAAATGAATCCAAATACACTTACTAAATCTGGGATTATGGTAGGTTTAGGAGAAAATATTAATGAAATCATTGAACTATTTAAAGATTTAAGATCAGTCGATGTAGACTTTATAACAATTGGTCAATACTTAAGACCATCACTGAAGCATTTTCCTGTAATTAATTATCATGGGCAAAATTACTTTAATTCTCTCAAAGAAATTGCAATTAATATGGGCTTTAAAGCTGTAAGTTCATTTCCCTTTGCAAGATCTTCTTATAAATCTGAGAATGAATACGAGATAATAAAATCATTAGAAAATATTTAATGCCTAAGCAATATGAGGAAAAAACAGTTTCTTTCAATAAAGAGCAGATGTTTGATTTAGTTGCAGATATTGATAAATACAGCGATTTTTTACCATGGTGCAATAAATCAACAGTTATAAAATCAGAAGTGGTTGGTGAAAAAACTATTGTAGTGGCTGACCTTGAGATTGGTTATGGGCAATTTGTTTATACCTATAGAAGTAATGTTTTGTTGGATAAAGGTAAAAACTATATTAAAGTTAATCATATTGAAGGTCCATTTAATTACCTTGAAAATGAATGGAGATTTGAAGAAATTACAAGCAAATCTTCTAAAATAACTTTTTCAATTGATTTCGAACTTAATATCAAAATATTCGATATTCTTATTACCAAATTTTTTGACAAAGCTTTTCAAAAAATGGTTAATTCTTTTCATCAAAGAGCTGAAGAAATATACTAATTAATTGTTTTTAAAATTAGATCTACAGCAAATGCCGTGCTTTTTTTTTGAATATTTATTCTAGTATTATTCTTAAATTGTTTACGACTTGTTTTAAATAACATTTTATTTTTGTTATAATATCCTATTGTAAAGTACACCGTTCCGACAGGATTAATCTTAGTTCCTCCATCAGGGCCAGCAACTCCTGTAATCGATAAGACAATTTTAGTATTAGTTTTTTTATGTAAAAATTTTGCCATTTGCAATGAAGTATTTTTACTTACAGCACCATATTTTTTAATTATCTTCGAGGGTACATTAAGTAATTTAATTTTAAACTCATTAGAATAAACAATATAAGATCCTTCAAAAAATTTTGAAGACCCAGGTAATTTTGTAAATAAAGATGACAGTAAACCACCAGTACAAGATTCAGCAAACGAGATGCTAAATTCTTTCTCTAAACATATTTTTTTTATTAGATTAATTTTTTTTAATATCATTTAATAAAATATAATTTTGTAAATCATTAGAAATATAACTGTATAAATACCTGCAATGATATCATCCGAAATTACGCCAATTGATCCTTTCATTTTTTCTCCAAGATTTACAGGATATATTTTGTAAATATCAAAGATTCTAAAGCAAATAAAAGCAAATAAAATCTCAAATATTTCAGTGTTATGAGTAAGAAACATTAAAGGAATTGATTGACCAATAAATTCATCTACAACAACTTCTCTTGGATCCTCGGATAACAGATCTTCTAGGTAAATGTTCACTAAATAAATGGATAAAATAGTTATAATCAAGACAAAGATTGCGAAAAAGTATATTGAGAAAAATTGAATAAAGATATACCAAAATACAACTGTTACAGCTGATGCTATCGTTCCAGGCGCATAAGGTAAAAACCCTAAGTTTAACAAAGTACTAAATAATTTTGAGAATGTTCTCATATCTAAACTAAAACTGATAAAGTAACCCAGCAAGCAATTGCTTTAGATTTTCCAATAATCCCAACCTCATCAGTAGTTTTTGCTTTAATATTAATTTTACCTATATCGCAGTTCAATATTTCAGACAAAGATTTTCTTATACTTTCTTTATGTTTAGATAATCTAATGTGCTGACAGATTATGGTTAAATCAATATTTAATATATTCTTAATCTTAAAATTAAATTTATTAATTATATGATTTACTAAATGTCGGGAGGAAATATCACGATATGTATCATCAGATGAAGGAAAATAATCACCTATATCTCCCTTTTGCAAGGATCCAAGGATTGCATCAATTAAACTATGCAAAACGACATCTCCATCAGAATGTCCTATAAGTTCAAAGTTAGATCTAATTTTTAAACCTGCGAGAGTTAGATATTTGCCTTTTCTTATTTTGTGTATGTCAAATCCATTACTATTACGAATTTTTTTTATTAAGAAAGATTTGAATAAATCAAGGTCAGTTAGAGTAGTGATTTTAAGGTTTGTTTTTTCACCCAAAATGTATTTAATTTTTGATGTTCTTTTATTTTCTATTGATTGAACATCATCTGTGATTTTCAGAGATATATTATTTACTGATTTCGAAAGAGAATTCATTTTAAATGCTTGAGGTGTTTGAGTTAATATAATTTTTTTTCTATCTAATGTTTTGTATTTATTTGATTTTGATTGAATTTTTTTAAGAGTATCATCAATTTTTAAATAAGGCACAACAGCATCATATTTATTTGATAAGATTTCTTTTTTGACTCTATTCAATAATTTTTTTGATATGTTTGGACGAGCCGCATCATGTACAAAAATATAGTTAACTTTTTTGCAATCTATTTGATTTAGACTATTAATAAGGCTTTTGTGCCTGGTAGTTCCTCCTATAATAAGAGGGTTTTCAGTATATTTTTGGAGGTTTTTTTTATCTTTTTTTGTTATTTTTTTATTTATAGTGATATATAAACTTCTTTTATTAAAAACAGATAATAGATTATTTAAAGTGTAATTAATAACAGGGACCCCATCTATTTTGTAGAAAATTTTAGATTTATTTTTTTTAAATCTTAAACTATTACCCGCTGCTAGTACAATGCACCCAATTGCCATATTGATATTTATAAATTAAATGAACAAAAGATCAATAAAACTAAATTTATTCAACTGGAGAAATGCAGCACTAATTACTGGCTCATTAATATTTATCATTTCTTCGATGATAGTTTTAATTCTTCAGAGGAATGGTTATGAAAATATAATATATTTTGAAAATTCTTATTTTGTAATAGCGGCAATTTTCATATGTTTTTTAATATATTCACTATTTACAATTCTGTACCCAATTTTTTATAAATTTAGAAATAAAAAGATTAATTCACTAAATAGCAAATTTACACTTTACTTTATTTCTATTGCATTAACACCAGCTTTAATTGTTGGCATTCTTGGTATAATTCTAATTAATATAGGGATCAATGATTGGTTTAATGAAAAGATTAAAAATATTGTTTTTAATTCAGTTTCTGTAGCAGAAAGCTATCTGCAAGAGCACAAAGATTCAATTAAAGGTGATGTTTATGCAATGTCTAATGATCTTAATAATGCATCTAGCGTATTAACTAATAATGTAAACAAATATAAAGAGTTCTTTAGAACCCAATCAGTTATACGTTCATTGCCAGAAACGTATTTAATTACAAGTAAGGGTGACATAATCCTAAAAGCTTTGCCAACAAAAACAGTTTATTATAAACCTCCACCTGAGTCATTGGAAAAGGCAAGTAATGGAGAGCTAGCAATACTAACTTCTACACAAGTGAACAAAGTTTATGCTTTAATGAAATTAAATGCATATGAAAATATTTTTTTATACGCCGGAAGATCAATGGATCCGGGTGTGATCGTTGCTGTTGATGATACGAGATCAGCTAAACAGGAATTTTCAATTCTAGAGAAAAATAGAAATCAAATATCAATAATCTTTATTATTTTATATTTAGTTGTTACTTTAATTCTTATTCTTATTTCAATAATTGTTGGAATTGGAATAGCTCAAAGAATCATTAACCCAATATCTAGCGTTATTAAGGCATCAAATAAAATCAGCAAAGGCAGTTATGGGGATAAAGTAGATAGAACAGATGATTATATAGAACTTAACAGACTTGCAGACTCATTTAATAATATGAGCAGTGATTTAGTAAGACAGAGAAATCAACTAGCTATAGCAAAAAAGCATGAAACGTGGTCAGATATCGCAAGACAAATAGCTCATGAAATTAAAAATCCTCTAACTCCAATACAGTTATCTTCAGAAAGACTATTAAAAAAAGTAAAAGACACTTCTATGGATGATAATTCTGAGATTAAAGAGTGCGTAGATAGTATTACAAGACAAGTTTCAGAAATTGGTCTTTTGGTAGATGAATTTTCTAATTTTGCCAGGCTTCCTAATCCTGAATTTAATGATTCTGATGTTTGTTCTTTAATTAGAAAGTGCTTCGATGATGTTAAAGATAATTATAAAAATATTACCTTTGATTTATCAAATGTGGACAATAAATTCATTTTAAGTTGTGATAAAAATCAAATTTCAAGAGTATTTCAAAATATAATTATTAATGCAATTAACTCAATTAATGAAGCTATTGATAATAATTTTAAAGGTATTATTCTTTGCAGCACATCTTTACAAGATGACAAATATATAATTAAGATAATTGACAATGGAGCAGGATTGAAATTTGAAAAAGATGAACTTATTAAACCCTATTTTACTACTAGAAAGAAGATTGGCGGTACTGGACTGGGTTTACCTATAGTTGAAAAAATACTTTTTGATCACAATGCTGATTTTGAAATTATAAATAGAAATGATGGTGTAAAGGGTGCAATTGTTTCAATACACTTTAATTTAAATTAAATATGAAAAGAATTCTAATAGTTGATGATGAAAAAGATATTAGAAATAATATCAAAGCTATACTTCAAGATGAGAATTATCTTACAGATACCGCTGATAGTTCAGATGATGCTTTAGATTTGGTAGGTCAACACAGCTATGATTTAATAATTTTAGACGTTTGGCTTAATGATTCTAAATTAGATGGTATAGAATTATTAAAAACTATTAAAAAATCGAATAAAGAGATACCAATTGTTATAATTTCTGGGCATGGCAACATTGAAATGGCAGTAGAAGCAATTAAAGAAGGTGCACACGAATTTATTGAAAAACCTTTTTCCTCTGAAAGATTGATATTATCGGTTATTAGATCAATTGAAGTTGCAGAAATAAAATTTGAAAATCAAAAATTAAAGGAAAAAAATATTTACAATTATGATTTCATTGGTGAATCACAATCTATACAAAAGATTAAGCAAATAATTGAAAAAGTTGCCCCCACATCTAGCAGAGTATTAATTTATGGTGATTCTGGAACGGGAAAAGATGTTGTTGCGAGAGAAATTCATAAAAATTCAAAATATTGTAACGGACCATTTATAGTTATCAATGCTGCTATTCTAGAACCTGAAGGAATAGAAAGTGAATTATTTGGGCATGATAATGGAAATGGTGAAATAGTCACAGGACTTTTTGAAAAATCTAATAATGGGACTCTTTTTATAGATGAGGTTGGTGAAATGCCTTTGCAAACTCAAGCTAAGATTTTAAGAGTATTGACCGATCAAACATTTACTAGAGTTGGGGATGATAAGTTGATTTCTATAGACTCAAGAATCATTTGTTCATCTACTAAAGACTTGAATAAATTAATAGATAATGGAAATTTTAGAAAAGATCTTTTTCATAGACTAAATGTAGTAAATATAACGATACCTAATTTGAATGAGAGGCTGGAAGACTTGGATTTAATTATCGATTATTTCTCCAAATATTTTTCTGATTTAAATTCAGTTAAAAATGTGGATTTAAAACCATTGATAAAGTCCAAGTATTTAAATTACGAATGGCCAGGAAATATAAGGGAGTTAAGAAACCTTATTGAAAGATATATTATCATTGGAGATAAATTTGATGACTCAAATATCGAAGATAATCAATATAAAAGTGATTCAAAAAATGTTATTTCGATGCCTTTAAAAAATGCTAGAAGAATTTTTGAAAAAAATTACCTACAGTCTCAAATTAAAAGATTTAATGGAAATATATCAAAAACAGCATCATTTATAGGTATGGAAAGATCTGCTTTACATCGTAAACTAAAACAACTTGGAATAAACGAAGAAGAGAAATAATGAAAATAATAATCTGCGGAGCAGGTAAAGTAGGTACAAGTATAGCAAAACATTTAGTTGATCAGGGAAATGAGGTCACAGTTATTGATCAATCTAAGAAACTTATTTCTCAAATAAAGGAAAAAGTCGATTTAAAAACAATAGTTGGCTCTGCATCTTACCCATCAATATTAGAAAGTGCCGGATGTAAAGATGCTGACATGATAATAGCGGTAACATTACAAGATGAGATTAATATGGTTGCATGCCAGATGGCTCACACTTTTTTCAAGACTCCTAGAAAAATAGCAAGATTAAGATCTGAGGATTTTTTAAATCCAATTTGGAGAGATCTCTATAATGCCGATAATATGCCTATAGATTTAATTATAAGTCCTGAACTGGAAGTTGCAAAATCAATAGAAAGACAATTAAAGACCCCTGGTGTTTATGACATCTATCCTTTTTTTGACGAAGAGGTGCAGTTAATGAATATTGCTATTCATGAAGATTGTCCTTTAATAGATACAGACCTAAAAAGTATACATGATTTGTTTCAAGGTGATGAAGATTTAAAGAAAAATTTAAGAGCCTCTATTATTGGCATAATGAGAGATAAAAAATTAATCATCCCAAAGAAAAATCAAACACTTAACCACAAGGATAGTATTTTTTTAGTAACAGATAACAAGCATGTTCATAGAGCAATGACTGCTTTTGGATTAAATGAAGATCCAGTAAAAAAAATTATTATTATTGGAGGTGGAAATATCGGATTTAATTTAGCAAAAGATCTGGAAGAGGCCGACTCTGATATTTCAGTAACAATAATTGAAAATAATGACGAAAGGGCATCTTATATTGCAGACTCTCTTCAAGAAACTCTAGTATTAAAGGGTGATGGCTTAGATCAATCAATCTTAGATGAAGCTAATGTTAGCAGTGCAAATATGATTTTAGCTTTAACAAACGATGATGAAACCAACATCATAGTTGCAGCTGTCGCTAAAAAGAATAATTGTGAATCATTAATTTTAGTAAATAATTCTGAATATAATAATCTGAAAGATGTTCTCGGAATAAGCAGAGTTATTGATCCTAGAATGATAACTGTTTCAAAGATATTAAAACATATACATAGAGGTAAAATAGATTCTGTTTATTCTATCGGCAATAATCAAGCTGAAATAATACAGGCGCAGGCTCTTAAAACTTCAAAATTAATCAATAAATCTATTACAGATGCAGATTTGCCAAATGGAATAAGAATTGGCTTAATAAAAAGAGATGATAAAATACTAGTTCCTGATAAGGAAACCATAATTAAAGAAAATGATGAGATTGTAATAATGTGTCTATCAGAGTCTATTCACGATGCTGAAGAGCTGTTTCAAGTAAGAGGGGCCTTTTAATGTCTCGTGTTGCTTACGTTAATGGAAATTATTTAAATTTTAAAGATTCTTTAATTCATATTGAAGATAGAGGTTATCAATTTTCTGATGGAGTATACGAAGTATTCAATGTATCAAATTCAAAATTAGTTGATTATGACTTACATTTAAAAAGGCTTTATAGGTCATTAGGTGAGTTAAAGATACAATCACCAATCGCTAAAAATACCTATATTTACCATATCAGAAATATAATAAAGAAAAATATCATCAGTAATGGATTAATTTATTTACAAATAACAAGAGGTGTTGCGCCTAGAGATCATAAATTTCCTACAAAACAGAAGAGTGCTTTAGTTATTACAGGAAGACATTTATCTGAAGATGAATATGAGATTAAATTTAATAAAGGGATTAAAGTAATAACACACGAAGATTTAAGATGGGGTAGGTGTGATATTAAAACCGTATCTTTATTACCTAATGTGCTTGCCAAGCAAGATGCTTTTATTAAAGGTGCATCTGAAGCATGGTTAATTAACAAAGATGGATACATTACCGAAGGGTGTGCAAGTAATGCTTGGATTTTGAGGAAAGATAATACTTTAATTACACACCCATCAAATAATTCGATATTAACAGGAATTACAAGAACGTCCTTTATCAAAGGTTTAAAAAAACATTCTATTAAATTTAAAGAGATTAGATTCAAGATAAAAGATATACGTAATGCCAAAGAAGCATTTGCGACCAGTGCAACACAACACGTAACACCTGTTATTAAAGTTGATAAAATTGTAATAGGTAATGGTAAGCCAGGTAAATTTGCATCAATTTTTCGAGATGCATATATGGAGGCCTTACAATTAAAATAAACGGTTTACATAAACAGCTATGTTATATTGTTCATCCTAATATAAAGGATGAATCCAAATTAATTTCAGAAGAAATGTTAGAAGAGATATCTAGTTTGACAACTAACTTAGATATTAAAATTAAAGAAAAACGAATAATAAATATTAAAAAAATTTCACCATCAACTTTAATTGGCAAAGGCATATTAGAGGAGGTAAGAGATAAAATTAATTCATACAAAATAAACCTATTAATTTGTAATTGTGCACTTTCTCCTGCTCAACAAAAAAATCTTGAAAATTTCCTTAAGATTAAAGTCACAGATAGAGTTGGAATAATTATTGAAATATTTGCTAAAAGAGCTTTGTCGAATGAAGGTAAACTTCAAGTTGAATTAGCTGAGCTCATATATCGTAAATCAAGACTTGTTAGAGCATGGACACACTTAGAAAGACAAAGAGGTGGAACAACGTTTATTGGTGGGCCAGGGGAATTACAAATTGAATTAGATAGAAGGCTTATACAGGGTAAAATTATTAGTATTAAAAAAAGATTGAAAAAAGTAGAAAAAAGAAGAGAAATTCAAAGAAAATCTAGAGTTAGAAATAATTTTAAAACATTCGCATTAGTAGGTTATACAAATGCTGGAAAAACACTCCTATTTAATAAATTAACTAAAGGTAAACAAGCAAGTAAAGACGTACTATTTCAAACGTTAGATACAAAAATTAGCAAATTAAGTCTTAACAAAGAACTTCAGGTTGGATTAATTGATACAGTTGGCTTTATAAACAATATTCCAACTCAATTAATTGAATCATTTAAGGCTACATTAGAGGAAATCCATTCAGCTGATTATTTAATAAATGTTGTTGATATTAATGATATAAATTCGAAAGATAAAATTCAGATAACTAAAAAAATCCTTAGAGATACTGGAGTTGATGAAATAAAATTATCAAAAATGTTAACCGTATATAATAAAATTGATATTAAGCATATTGAAGTATCAAATTTAAATGGAAAAAACTATGTTAGCGCCTTGACAGGTAGTGGGGTAAATGAGTTAAAGAACTCATTGACAAATTTAATCAATTAGATTTTTCTTGTATCAAAATTTCTATCAAACCCTTTTTTGCATAAAATTCTATAAATTCGCTCTTTGGCACATTTTTATACCTTATCTTAATTAAATCAGTGTTTGTTAGTGGATCTACCTTATCTTTTTTATAGCCGCCAATTCTGACTTGAGCTGCTGAACATTCTATAGTTTTATCATTTATTTTCTTATCTTTAAAAATAATATCATATCGTCTTTTTCCATCATATATCTTTATCTTATCACTGCATAAATTGGATTTGTTTATATCGAGTAGTCTTAAGAAAAGCGTAGCGGGATCAATTGTATTATTTTTTTGATCTTCTTTAATAGGTGTCAATTTATTTTTATCAAATAAAGGTGTGAACTTCTCTTCAATTAATTTGCCATCAAGATATTTTAGATAGACTGATTTATCTTTATTTTTTCTTGTATAATCATATTTATAACTTTCAGGAAAATAGTTATTCTGGCTCTTCTGTCCTGAGACAGAACCTTTTCCATTAATATCACTTATATAGCTTACTACGTTTAGAGTTTTGACTGTAAAAGTTAAGCTAAATTTATTTTCAATTTCATCAGTTAAATTTGTTATAATTTCAATAATTGGAATTTTTGGAACAATTGGTAAATCTGCATATAAAACAAATTTTCTTTTCTCTGCTATCGTATCTGATAAGCTGTAGTGTATAAATACAAAGAAACAAAGAATAGTTATTATTAATTTTTTCACCTAATGAAAATACTTCATATATCAAATTTTGTCCAAAAACATGATGGTAGACTGTATTGGAACCACTGCTTTAAGATTAATAACGGCTTTATTAGAAGTGGTCATAACGTACTAAGTTTTAGTGATAGAGATGTAGGAAGGCAAGATTTAATAAATAAAATAAATAACAATAAAACTCTAAATAATAAGCTAATTAAGACTTTTAAGAATTTTTATCCTGACTTGGTTGTAATAGGACATGCAGATAAGATACACAATTCAACTTTAGCTGAATTTAAATCAATTAATAAAAATATTAAGATTATTGAATGGAATGTAGACAATTATTATTTAGACAACACAGAAAGTAAATTTAAGAGTAGATCTCATTTTATTGATGCTTTCTTTATTACTAATGCTGATGAGAATCTAGGTTCATGTTTAACAAACAACAATTCAATATCTTTTTTTCCTAATATTTTTGATAAATCTATTGAGTCTAATAAAATATTTGAGCTTGACAGTTATCAATTCGATGTATTTTTTGCTTTAAGTTATGGGGTAGGTACTGGTAAGCTTAGATCTACCAAGTCCGATTATGACAGAGAACCTTATTTAGATTTTATAATCAAAGAATATCCAAATATAAGAACTAATTTTTTTGGGTATAAAGGAAGGCAACCAGTTTGGGGCAATGATTTTGATAAAGAAATATGTAAATCTCCAATTAGTCTTAATTTAAGCAGAAAACCTCATATTAAGTACTATAGTTCAGATAGAATAGCCCAGTACCTCGGAAATGGTTCCTGTCTTTTTGTGGATATAAATTCAAAATTAAATGAATTATTTAATAACGAAGAAGTGGTATTTATTGATTTGAATGATTTGAATGATTTTGGAGAAAAAATTAATTTTTTTTCCAAAAATATAAATAAAACTAAGCAAATTGCAAAAAAAGGGTGGGAGAAAGGTCATAGTAGTTTTAATGAAAAAATTATTACAAACTATTTTCTAGATTTAGCATTTAATTTAAAATCAACAAAAGAATATGATTGGCCTGAGCATGTTTTTAGAAAATAAATGCTTGCAGTAGCACAAGCATTTATTCTATGTAATCTATTAATTTTGTTTAGGTATCCAAATTTGACCTAATATTATTATTCCAGAAACAACAATAAAAGCCATTCCCAATGGAGTAGGAGTGGTAGCAGTTTCGGTTGTTCCGACATATTCTATAAAACTTTCTGCAGCAGGAGAGATTTCTATATTATTTGACTTTAACATTGCAAATGCACCTGCAGTATTGGTCCAATATACAGCCCCAATTGTCCATTGCATCCACGTAGCTGCCAGCACTATAATGCCAAATAGACTGGACATTATTTTTGCAAAAATATTAGTTTCAGGGTTATTTCTTACATTCACAGCCATTCTTAATGATAACCATATTGCCAGGATTGATCCTATTCCAACCATAGCTGATCCTATTCTTCCCAAATTAAACAATTCCCAGATTGCAATTTGATATTCTAATGACGCTAATTCCATATATTTAATCTCCGATTAATTATTTATTGATGCTCAAAGGATAGTAATTATGATTATTTAAATATATATTAGATTTTACTACTATGTTTTATTATATGTTATTCGTATAATATATATTATGTAAAATAAAATATATTCATTAATATCAACAAGATAAATAAACAAAATAAATATAAATATAAATAATTAATAATAAAATCAATTATTTCAGTAAGTTAATGTAATAAATTAATTTAAAACTTTAAATATGAAAATACTTATAATAAGAAATGACCGTATTGGCGATTTAATATCCTCTAGTTTGATAGTACCCAAGCTACATAAAGTATTTGGCAGCAAAAAAATCAAAATTGACCTTATTTGCAGTAATTATGGATATATTTATGCATCTAAACTTAAGAGAGCATTTAACAATGTTTATATAAACGAAAGAGCCTTATCCCCTGCCAATGACTTAAAGCTATTAAAATTAATAAGGAATAAAAAATACGACATTTGCATCTCATTAAGTCCAAACAATAAGTCTTTTTTATTTAATGTTCTTTCTTCAGCTAAGATAAAAGCTTCAATAAGGATTCTTAAGAAAAATTCAATTAACAAGCCTATAGATTTTTTGGCACAGTTTATTAACGTATTTATGGATATAGAAAATGATAAAAATTATGGTCATTTGACCTGGTCAGATTTTTATTCAAAACTATGCAAAGACATTTACGAAACCATTAGGAATAAAAGAATTAATAAAAATATTATATTTCCTTCAACATATTTAAAGCCAAAGATTAATTATAGCTTAGACAAGAAAAAAATAAGTAACAGTGTGATCTTTCATATTGATGAAAAATGGAAATTATCAAAAATTAAAATAAATTTTTTAACTAATATAATTTTAAAGACATCTAAAGATAAAAAGGTATTAGTTACAAGTAATCACTTTAGAACAGAATTAAATGATGAATTAAACAAAAAACTAGGCTTCAAATATGGAAATAAAGATTTAATTAATTCAAGCATTCATAAAAGACTTTATCTCTTAAATAAAAAGAAAAAAAATAAATCTAATGTATATTTAGATAAATTGATTCAATGTATATCGCTGTCAAAATGCGTTATTCAAATTCATGGAGGTGTTGGTCATTATGCTGGAGCATTTAGTAAAAATATTATTAATTTAAAAATTAAAAATGAAAATTTGCAAAAACTATACAAAATCCAAACTAAAGGTTCATATCTAGATTTATATATAAGTAATTCTCAAAAATTTGAGAGTTCGATCACTAATTTTTTAAAAAAAATTAGTTAATTTTTAATTTGGTTTTATTGAAAAGACGTAAGAAATTTTCCGTGGTGGTATCAGAAAAGGATTTTATATCTCTGTCAAACATTCTTGCTAAATATTCAACTGTATGCCTAATGAATGCTGGCTCATTTGTTTTTCCTCTCATTGGAACTGGTGCAAGGAATGGGGAGTCTGTTTCAACTAAAATTTTATCCAAAGGATATTTTATTACTACATCCCTAAGTTCCTGAGCCTTTGGAAAAGTTATTATGCCACTAATAGAAATATAAAAATTTAGATTTTGAACAAAATCTGCAAACTTTTCGGATCCAGAAAAGCAATGAATTACTCCATTAAACTCTTTTTGCTTGTATCTTTTCCCAAGTATTTTGGACATATCATCTTCAGCTTCACGCATATGGATAATAATAGGTAAATTATTTTCTTGAGCTATATCAATATGTTTTTCTAAATTTTTTAGTTGATCATTCCTCTCACTGTTGTTGTAGTAAAAATCAAGACCAGTCTCCCCTACGCCAACTACTTTCGGATTTTTTACTAGTCGACTCATTATTTCGCAATTTTTATCATTTATTAAAGATGCTGAATGAGGATGAATTCCGATTGATGAATAGATGTTTTCATATTTATTTGATACAGCTATTATTTCATCAAATTCCTTTGGATGAGTAGATATATTTAATAATACTTGAACATCACTTAATTTAGCATCTGAAATAATATCAGGTATCTTCTTTTCTGATTTTGAATGTAATAAATGACAATGGCTATCAATTATCATGATCAGTCCATTCTTGGGAAAAGTTGTGATAAAGGATTGATTTTAATATTATCAATCTCATGTTTATTTATTGACGAAAATGATATTTCAATCTCAGCGAGGTTTAACATATCTAGTATCTTATTGCTAGTATCTGGCATAATTGGATAAATGAATATTGCAATTCTTTTAATTAATTCACATGTATTATTCATAACTGCTTTAAACCTATCAATATCATTTTTTAATAATTCCCAAGGCTTTTGATCGTTAAAATATTTATTTGTATCATTAATTAGATCCCAAACTAGTTTAATATATTCGTGTATTTTTTGATTATTCATTAAAGTGATCGATTCATCAATAATGCTTTCAGATTTTTTTATCAATTCACTCTCTTTCGATGTATGTAAACTTTTACTTGGAATAATACCATCTAAGTTTTTATGTATCATAGAAAGTGATCTTTGGCATAAATTTCCAAGATCATTTGATAAATCGCTATTAATTCTATTTTTCAGAGCTTTAATTGAAAAATCACCATCATTACCAAAAGGTACTTCTCTTAGAATGAAATACCTAAATTGATCAAGTCCATACTCAGAAATGATATTTATAGGATCAATTACATTTCCCAGAGATTTTGATATTTTATTTCCCTCATTGGTCCACCAGCCATGAGCAAATATTCTTCTTGGTAATTCTAATTTTGCTGCCATTAGAAATGCTGGCCAGTATACGGCATGGTGCCTTAAAATATCTTTTCCCACTATATGAGTAGTTTCAGTCCAAAAATTAGCTAAATCACTTGATTCACTCTTTAGATAGCCCACCCCATTTGGATAGCATGTGAGAGCATCAAGCCAAACATACATGATGTGATCACGATCATTTGGTGTTTCTATCCCCCATTTAAATGAAGTTCTTGAAACTGATAAATCTTTTAATCCGCTTTCAACAAAACTTATGACTTCATTACGCTTAGACTCTGGTCTAATAAAGTCAGAATTTTTATATAGATTTAAAAGTTCCCCACTCCATTCTGAAAGCCGAAAAAAATATGATTTTTCTGTTATCCA